>Ga0207681_10000078_pt1 | contig 87730 bp, 69 predicted proteins | sample KBSS53metaG_FD_184324 | JGI IMG/M metagenome (GOLD analysis project Ga0207681, IMG submission 184324) | Switchgrass rhizosphere microbial communities from Kellogg Biological Station, Michigan, USA - KBS S5-3 metaG (SPAdes) (version 2) | ecosystem: Host-associated > Plants > Roots > Rhizosphere... | reverse complement strand
CGACCGTGGTCGCAGTGGCTCCGACCGTGGTCGCAGTGGCTCCGACCGTGGTCGCAGTGGCTCCGACCGTGGTCGCAGTGGCTCCGACCGTGGTCGCAGTGGCTCCGACCGTGGTCGCAGTGCAAGAAACTCTCGATTCGGGACCGAAACCCACTGAATTCCGCGGCTGAATTCAATCGTTCCGGCGCGGAATCCAGTAGATCCAAACCAGAAATCACTGGGTTCCGGGACAGAATCCAGTCATTCCAGCCGAGAATTCAGTAGATCCAAACCGGAATTCAGTAGATTCGACGGCGGAACCCAGTGGATTCCACGTCTCTCAGTCGAGCACCGCGAACTGCACCGTCGCCTTGGCCACCAGTTTGCCGTCCTGCAGGACCTCGCCCTCGGCGACCGCCAGGCGCTTCCCCTTCCGCAACAGCCGCCCCTTGCCCACCAGAGGCGCGAGCCGCGCTCGGCTGAGCAGATGGACAGTCACCGTCGCGGGGACGACCGAGGCCCCGACGGCGCTCGCGGCGGAGACCTCGGCGAGGGTGGTGAGGACGGCGAAATGGATGACATCCGGGGCCACCTGGTGCTCGGGACGGGGATCGAGGAGGACGGTGCCGGGCTCGTCACCGGGGCGCAGGCCGAGGGCGGTGTTGAAGTTGGTCATGTGACGATTCTATCCGCGCCTTGACTCCCCTAGGCGCGGGGGTTATTTTCGCTCCAGGTTTTATTCCTTCCGTTCACCGGAAAAGGAGGTCGGGATGTCGCGACACTGGAGCGTGCGTCTGCTGGCCCTTGTACTAGTCCTCGCCTGGGTGCCGGGTGTTTTTGCCCAGTCCCAGGCGACGACCGGCGTCATCGAAGGGACCGTGGCGGACGAGAACGAGGGCGTCCTGCCCGGAGCCACGGTCACCCTCAGGAACACGGCGACGAACTACGAGCAGGTGGTCACCACCGGCCCGGACGGCCGGTTCCGCGCCCTTCTGCTCCCCCTCGGACCCTACCGGATCACGGTCGAGCTCACCCAGTTCGCCAAGCTGGTGCGGGAGGGCATCGACCTCTCGGTCGGCCAGACGATCAACCTGAAGCTGACCCTGCCGCTCTCTTCCGTAGAGCAGGAGATCACGGTTACGGCCGAGGCGCCGGTGGTCGAGACCAGCCGCACCGAGGGGACGGTCCGCATCGACACCGCCGCCGTCGAGGGGCTCCCCAACAACGGCCGCAACTTCCTCGACTACGTCAAGCTCACGCCGGGAGCGACCATCGTGCAGGGCCCCGACGGCGACGAGCTGTCGATCAACGGCCAGAAGGGCATCGCCAACAACATCTCGGTGGACGGCGCCGACTTCAACAACCCCTTCTTCGGCGAGCAGCGCGGCGGCCAGCGGCCTCCCTTCACCTTCAACCTCGAGGCGGTGCAGGAGGTGGTGGTGGTCGCCGACGGCGCCCCGGCCGAGTTCGGCCGCTCCTCGGGCGGCTTCGTCAACGTCATCACCAAGACGGGCACCAACCGGATCCAAGGCAGCGTCCACGGCTTCTTCATCAACGACAGCCTCTCGGACACGCCCAAGAACCCCGACGGCTCGACGGCGGAAGAGGGGAGCTTCGATCGCAAGCAGGGCGGCTTCACCCTCGGCGGGCCCTTCATCAAGGACAACCTCTTCTACTTCGTGGCCGCCGACGTCCAGCGCTCGAGCCGCACCAAGCAGACCAACCCCAACCGCATGGATCCGCGCCTCGTCTCCTTCCTCGCCAGCATCGGCCTGCCCAACGAGAACGGGCCGATCGAGCGCACCGATGACGCCGAGGTGGCCCTGGTCAAGCTCGACTGGCAGGCCTCCGCCAACCACCTGGCGGCCTTCCGCTACAGCTACACCAACTCGGAGCAGGTCAACGGCACCTTCGACGTCGACCAGTGGGGACGCTCGGCCAACGGCGTCGAGCAGGACTACTCGCACGCCGGAACCTTCGGCCTGGTCAGCACCCTCTCCAGCAGCCTGCTCAACGAGCTGCGCCTGCAGTACGCCAAGGAGTGGCGGCCGCGCCCCTATCGCGGCCCCAACATCCCGGGCCAGAACCGGCCCTTTCCCGACACCGCCATCCTCTTCAACGACGACTTCACTCCCAACGGCGCCCGCTGGGGGATGCCGTTTTTCCTTCCCGTCAAATACAACGATGACCGCAAGCAGGTGACCGAGAACCTCTCGTACCTGCGCGGCAACCACTCGTTCAAGGCGGGCCTCGACTACAACGAGGTCGCCTCCTCCCAGACCTTCGTCGGCTTCGCCAACGGCCGGTTCGTCTTCCTCACTACCAGCGATTTCATCAATTACGTCAACAGTCATGGCGCGAACGGCGCCGTGCTCCTCTACCTGCAACAGGCGGGAGTGGGGAGCACCTCGGTGGAGGAGGCGGGCACGCAGACCATCAAGCAGAAGGAGCCCGCGCTCTACGTACAGGACAGTTGGCATGCTCGCGGCAACCTGACCATCGACTACGGGCTGCGCTGGGAGGGCCTCGACAACCCCGACGTCCGCACGCCGGCGGATCAGGTGTTCTTCGCCCCCTTCATCGGCCAGACCCGGAACGGCCAGAAGTTCCCCTCCAACGGCGAGATCCCCGACGACTGGGAGATGTGGCAGCCGCGGTTGGGGGTGTCGTGGGTGCCGGACGCCGACGGCAAGTCCGTGGTGCGCTTCACGGCCGGCGTTTTCAACGCCCGCCTGCCCGCGCTGAACCTGGCCTCGACCCGGTCGACCAACGGCAGCCTCGGGCAGACCCTCTCTGGACCGCCGCCGCCGTACGACGTGCTGCTGCCGGGAGGGGCGGTGAACCACCCCGACGTCTTCGTCTACGACGAGGACTGGCAGACGCCGAGCACCATCGCCTCCAGCCTCTCCTACGAGCGGGAGGTGAGGCCCGAGCTGGCCGCCTCGGTCAAGCTCAACTACGCCAAGACCGATCACATCAGCCGCTTCGTCAACCGTAACGACCCGCTGCTCGGCTCGCCCTGGTCGAGTGGTCTCCCACCGGGTGGCACCAATGGCATCACCACCCTGACCACCGTCGAGTCGACCGCCAAGAGCCGCTACCGCGGTGTCACCCTCGGGCTCGACAAGCGGATGTCGCACCGCCACGCCTACCAGGTCTACTACACCTGGTCGAAGGACAAGTCCGACGACGACAACGAGCGGGACCCGTTTACCTTCCGTTATGCCGACATCACCCAGCTCGACCGCGAGTACAGCTACTCCGACCGCGACCAGCGGCATCGCGTGAATGCCTGGGCGCTCTTCCAGCTGCCCGCCGCCCTCGACCTCAACCTGCGCTATGCCTACCGCTCGGCGCAGCCCAAGTCGATCAAGGCCGACGGCACCGACGCCGCGACGCCCCAGGACCGCATCAACCCCGACGGCACGGTGACGCTGCGCAACCTGGGGAGGAAAGACAACAAGTTCTCCTCGCTGGACCTCCGTTTGTCGCGCGACTTCGCGATGGGCGGCCTGACCGTGCAGCCGCTGGTCGAGGTCTTCAATCTCCTCAACGAGGACAACTTCCTGCGCCCGCAGGTGACCAACCTGGCCTTCAACTTCGACGGTACCGTGCGCAGCGGCGCCGGCGACCCGCGGCAGGTGCAGGTGGGGGTGCGGATTCTCTGGTAGCCGTCAACGATTCCCTGAAGCCATCCGCGCCGCCTCCGGGAGGCGGCGCAGCTTCATCATGCTCCAGGCGCCGAAGGCGGGTCCCAGAGCGAGGATCAGGAAGGCGCGCTCCCAGCCGAAGCGGTCGGCGAGCGGCGGGACGATCCGGATGGTGAAGAGCGTCAGCAGGAAGCCCAGGCTGGTCTGCAGCGTCAGGGCCGTCCCCACGTAGCGCGGGTCGGCGAGCTCGGAGACGGCGGCGCTGAACTGGGCGCTGTCCGCCACCACGGCGAAGCCCCAGAGGAGGCAGAGCGCCGTCAGCGCTCCCGGGTGGTGGAAGAAGATCCCGGCCAGAAGGCAGCAGGCTCCCGAGACGACCAGGCTCCAGGTCGTGATCCGGGTCCGCCCCAGCCGGTCGGCGAGGCGGCCCGCCAGCACGGAGCCGGCCGTGCCGGCGGCGAGGACGCCGAAGCCCGCGAGGCGCGCCGCGCGCGGGCTCCAGCCCGCCTCCTCATAGCTCGCGAGCAGGCAGATCGGCACCCACGCCCACATGGCGTACAGCTCCCACATGTGTCCCAAGTAGCCGAAGTTGGCCAGCCGGGTCGGCCGGTCCGTCAGAACCCGCCCGGCAAAGCGCCAGTCGAAGGGAGGCGCTTTGCCGAGGAACGGGCCGGGGCGGACCAGGAACAGCACCAGGAGGGCGGCGCCGGCCGCCAGGGCCGAAGTCGCCAGCAGCACGCCGCGCCAGGGAGGCATGCCGGCCTCTCCGCTCCCCCCGGACATTGCGTTGAGGAGATGAGGAACGCCGGAGCCCAGGGTGATGGCTCCCACCAGCAGGCCGATCCCGAGCCCCCGATCCGTGGTGCACCAGGAGGCGATCAGCTTCATGCCGGGCGGGTACACGCCGGCCAGGGCCGCGCCGGTGGCGAAGCGCAGCACCATGGCGAGACCCGGGCCGGTGTCAAAGAGCGGGATGGCGGCGTTGGCCACAGCCGCCGCGAGCGCGCTCGCCGCGATCAGCCGGGGCAACGGCAGGCGGTCCGCCACATTGAGCGCGGCGCTCAGCAGGGCGCCCACGACGAAGCCGATCTGGACGCTCATGGTGAGCCACGATTTGCCGGCGTCCGAGAGGCTCCACTCCGAGGTGAGCTGAGGCACGACCGCCGAGGCCGAGAACCACACCGTCATGGCCAGCAGCACCGCGACGGCGAGCAGGCCGACCTGGGTCCACTTGCGGTTCAAGTCGCGGTTCAAGAAGTTGCGATCCGGTGCTCCGTGACCTCGCCGGTGAGGCTGCGGCCGGCCACGTCCAGGTAGAGCTGGCCGCCGGTCACGGAGAGGTGGAGCTTCATGCGCCGGTCGAGAAGCTCGCCGAGACCGGCCAGCAGCCCGCGGTCGACGCCGTAGATGGGGATCTCGGCCGCCCGGTGGACGCGCTCGCCCTCAAGCCGGCGCAGCAGGGAAGCGGGGTCCTTGTGGGTGTAGACGGCGACCCGGTCCGCGGCCTTGGCCGCCTTGTGGAGACGCGCGGCATCGGGCGAGCCGACCTCGATCCAGGCCTGGACGTGCCCGGCGGGGTCGCGGATCCAGAGGGCGGGCTCGTCCCCGTCGCTCAAGCCCTTCGAGAAGGCGATCCCCTCCTCGTATTCCAGGCAGTAGGCGAGCACGCGGGTGAGGAGGAACTCCTCCGTTTCCGAAGGATGGAAGGCGGCGCGCAGGGCCAGCGTCTCGTAGACGCCGCGGTCGGTGTCGGCGAGCTCGATCTCGAACTGGTAGATGGTGGAGGTGAGGGCCATGGCGGCCGGATCATGTCATGGCGCGAGCGCCTGCCTCACTTGAACGTCCGGAACCACGTGCCGAACACCTTCTTGACCGTCGGCGTCAGCTTGCCGCGCCGCCAGGTGTCGGCGGCCTTCTTCACGACCTCGCCCTGGGTGGGGTAGGGATGGATGACGCTGGCGATCTTGCCCAGGCCGATGCCGTGGGTAATGGCGAGGCAGAGCTCGCCGATCATGTCGCCCGCGTGCTCGGCGACCAGGGTGGCGCCGAGGATCTTGCCGTCCTTCGAGCCCTTCTCGACGTGGACGCGCAGGAAGCCCTCGTCGGCGCCGTCGAGGATGGCGCGGTCGACGTCCGCCAAGTGGATCGTCACGCTCTCGACCTCGATCCCCTTCTCTTTGGCGTCCTTGGCATACAGGCCGACGTGGGCGACCTCCGGGCCGGTGTAGGTGCACCAGGGGATGGTGAGCGCCGAGGCTTTGGCGCGGCCGAAGAAGAGGGCGTTCTGGATGACGATGCGCGCCTGGGCGTCGGCGATGTGGGTGAACTGGAAGCGGGAGGCCACGTCGCCGCAGGCGAAGACGCTCTTGTTGCTGGTGCGCAGGTGGTCGTCCACCTCGACGCCGCGCTTGCCGTGGCGGATCCCCGCGGCCTCGAGCCCCAGGCCCTCGACGTTGGGCGCGCGGCCCACGGCGATCAGGATCTCGTCGGCCGCCGCCTCGTGACGTTCCCCGTTGCGCTCGAAGACGACGGCCCGCTCGGCGCCGCGGCGCTGGGCCTCGACGACCTTGACGCCGAATTCGAACTGGACGCCGTCCTCGATCATGGCCCGCTGGACGATCTCGGCCGCGTCGGCGTCCTCGCGGGGCAGGACGTGACCCTCCTGGACGAGGTGGGTGACGCGGCTGCCGAAGCGGGCGAAGGCCTGCGACAGCTCGCAGCCGATGGGGCCGCCGCCGATCACCACCAGCCGCTTGGGCAGCTCGGTCAGATTGAAGATCGTCTCGTTGGTGCGGAACCCCGCCTCGGCGAGGCCCGGAATGGCCGGAATGGCGGCCCGGCCGCCGGTGGCGATCACGGCCCGCCGGAAACGCAGGCGCTTGCCGTCGACCTCGATGGTGTCCGGGCCGGTGAAGCGGCCGTTGCCCAGGAAGACGTCGACGCCGGCCTTGCGGGCGCCCTCCGCGCTGTCGACGTCGCTGATCTGGGCACGCAGGCAGCGCATGCGCTCCATGGCGGCACCGAAGTCGACGGCGGCGCCGGGATCGACCGCGGGCCCGCCGAAGCGCTCGGCGGCCTGGCGCGCCTCCTGCCAGGCGCGGGAGGCGCGGATGACGCCCTTGGAGGGCACGCAGCCGACGTTCAGGCAGTCGCCGCCCATCAGGTGCCGCTCGATCAGGGCCACCCGGGCGCCCAGACCGGCCGCGCCCTTGGCCGAGACCAGGCCGGCCGTGCCGGCGCCGATCACCACCATGTGGTACCGCTCTTTCGGCTCGGGGTTGACCCAGGAGGGCGGGTGGACGTTCTCGATCAGCTTCCGGTTGTACTCGTCGAGCGGCTCGATGATCGCGGGCTGGCCGAGGGCGGGCTCAGGCATGGGGGAGATTCTCCGAGGTGGAGGTGGCGGAGGGAGCTTCGATCTCCTTCTTGAGGGCCTTGCTGGCCAGCCGGGTGACGTAGGTGGTCACGAGGACCGTGGCGGCGAGGCCGACGGCGAGGAAGATCCAGAACTCGTTCCCCTTCTCGGCCTGCTTACCGCCGGCGAGCGCCGCGAGGCTGCCGAGGGCCTTGCCGTAGTAGACGTAGAGCAGGGTGCCCGGCAGCATCGCCACCGAGGCGGCGACGTATTGCAGGAAGGGGACCTTGGTGAGCCCCAGGGCGTAGTTGAGCAGGTTGAACGGGAAGATGGGGGAGAGCCGCAGCAGGGCCACGATCTTGAATCCCTCGCGGCCGACCGCCCGGTCGATGGCGGCGAACCTGGCGTTGCCCTCGATGCGGCGCTCGATGCGGCCGCGGGCCACGTAGCGCGCCACGAGGAAGGCCAGCGCGGCGCCGAGGGTCGCGCCGACGAGGGTGTACACCGTGCCCTTCGCCAGCCCGAAGATGATGCCCGCGGCGAGCGTGAGCAGCGAGCCCGGGATGAAGGCGACGGCGGCGACGGCGTAGCCGAGGATGAAGACGACGGGCCCCCAGACGCCGAGGCCGTTGACCCACTCCGCGAACTGGAGGACGTAGCCGCCGGCCTGGCGGCGGAGCAGGAACAGGGCGGCCGCGACCGCCACGCCGATCAGGACGTAGAGGACGAGCTTGCCCTTGGACCGGGATTGGGGAACGGCTTCGGCGGCGCTGTTCACGGCTTTGGCTCCTCTCCGGAAGAACCGGCGGGCGCCGGCTCCGTCAGGAACTACGTCCGGGGAGGCGCCGCCGGATTACTCTGCCGGATGACCCGGTTACGCCGCGGCCCAGAGAGCCGCCGCGACCAGCACGCCGCTGATGCCGATGAGGGTCGCGAGCAGCGAGGCCGCGTTGCCCCAGCCGGTGCCTTCCTTGGCGGTCTTGCCGAGCAGCATCAGGCCGCCGCAGGCGACGGCGAGCTGGCTGAAGACGAAGAAGGTCGTCAGCCCGGAGGGGTAGGGCTCGCCGGCCGGCTTGGACAGGCCCAGATAGATGTTGGCCACGGCGAGCACCACTCCGAGGAGGAGCACGGCGATGGCGATCCAGTCCCAGCGCGCCGGGCGCGGCAGGTCGATCTTGGGCAGCTTGCGCGAAGGCACCTTGATGGCCTCTCCCACGTGCGTTCTCCCTTTCAAATGTCCGTCAGACGGGCGGAAGGATAGCATACGCGTCGGCGGCTGCTTCGACGCCTCGCGCGGTCAGCCGCCAGTCCGCACGGCGGCTTCGATGGCCGCGATGTCGATGGGCTTCACCAGGTGGTGAGCGAAGCCCGCCTCCCGGGTCTTCTGGCGATCCGACTCCTGACCGTATCCCGTGACCGCGATGAGCCGGAGGCCCGAGAGCCCGGGAATCCTGCGCAGATGCGCCGCCAGCTCGTAGCCGTCCATGACGGGCAGGCCGATGTCGAGAAAGGCGATGTCCGGCGAGAACGCGGCGGCCAGGCGCAGAGCCGTCGGCGCGTCGTAGGCCGCGCGCGTCTCGTAGCCCTTCCGCGTCAGGGCCTCGACCAGCATCTCCGCCGCGTCTTCGTTGTCGTCGACGACGAGGATCCGGGGCGCGCCGTCGCGCCCCGCCGTCGGCTCGGGCGGGCTCGCGGGCGCCGCGAGCGGGTCGGCGAGATCGAGGGCTTGCGCCACCCTGGGCAAGCGGACGACGAACTCGCTGCCGCGCCCGAGCCCCTCGCTTCGTGCCATCACGGAGCCGCCATGCCGTTCGATGAGGTTGCGGACGATCGTGAGCCCGAGCCCCAGCCCGCCCTGCGAGCGGTCGATCTCCTGGCGTCCCTGTACGAAGAGGTCGAAGACACCTTGCAGCGCCTCGGGCGCGATCCCCGTGCCCGTGTCGCGCACGCGCAGCACCACCTCGCCATCGACGGGCTCCGCGTGAACGGTGATGTGTCCTCCCGGCGGCGTGTACTTGGCCGCGTTCGTCAGGAGGTTCGAGACCACCTGGCCGAGGCGCATCGGGTCGCCATCCACGAGCAGGCCACGCCTCGGGACGTCCGCGGTCAGCGTGTGGGTACGCTGCTCCAGGAGGGGACTGGTCATCTCGATGGCCTTCGCCACGACTTCCGCCATCTCCACCAGCTCGGTCCTGAGCTCGACCTTGCCGCGGGCGATCCGGGAAACGTCGAGCAGATCGTCGACGAGCCGGGTGAGGTGGCTGACCTGACGCTCGATGACGGTGCGCGCCCGCTCGGACCCTTCGGGGCCCTGCAGCTTCATCAACTGCAGCGCCGTCACGATCGGGGAGAGGGGATTCCGCAGCTCGTGCCCCAGCATCGCGAGGAACTCGTCCTTCGCGCGGTTGGCGCTCTCCGCGGCCACGCGCAGGCCATCGACCTGCTCGCGGGCCTGCAGGGTCAGCATGAGATTGCGGACGCGGACCAGGAGAACCTTTTCGGAAAACGGCTTGACGATGAAGTCCTGAGCGCCGTCTTCGAGCAGCCTGACCATCAGCTCTTCGTCCGCCTTCGCGGAGAGCAGCAGGACCGGCGTCGACCGCAGCTCCGGGAGCTTGCGCATCTCGGCGATCATCTCGACCCCGCTCACGTTCGGCATCATGATGTCGGACACCACGAGCATGGGGCGGAACCGCACCGCTTTCTCGAGCCCGTCACGCCCGTCGAAAGCGGACACCACCTCGTAGTGGCGGCCCAGGCACTGCGTGACGAAGCGGTTCATGTCGGGGTTGTCCTCGACCACGAGGACGAGCGGCCTGCCCGCGACTCCTTCATGAGTGGAACCGGCGGGTGAGTCTTCCTCCTGCCGGTCGGGGCTGGTGGAGCGCAGCTCCTCGAGGACCCCATCGAGCAGGGTGCGGTCCAGGCCATGGGGTGCCGTCAGGATGCCCGCGGCGAGGCGATTCAGGGGAATCGTGACCTGGAAGCGGGCACCGCCGAGGTCCGAATCCAGAGCTTCGATCCGGCCCTTGTGCATCTCGACGAACTCCTTCGCGATCGCGAGGCCCAGGCCGGTGCCTCCCGACTTGCGGTCGATGCCGCCGTCGCCCTGCCGAAAGCGCTCGAAGATCGCCCGGCGCAGCTCCGGCTTCACGCCGGGGCCGGAGTCGTCGACCGCGATGGCGAGCTCGTGCGGCGATTGCCGCAACGAGCAGCGGATGGAACCCCCGGCGGAGACGAACTTGAAAGCGTTGCCGAGCAGGTTCATCAGGACCCGCTGCAGCTTGTCCGGATCCACGGCCGCCACGCAGGCCTCGCCGGCGTCGACGACGTACTCGATGTTCCGGTCCGCCGCGAGCACGGCGAAGTGCGAGGCCAGGAGACGCACCAGCGCGGCGACGTCCGTGTCCTGCAGCTCGATTTTCAGCTTGCCCGCCTCGAGCTTCGACATGTCGAGAAGATCGTTGACGTGCTTGAGCAGCATCCGGGCGTTGCGCACGACGACCTGCCCCGACTCGCGACGTTGCGCGAGGTCCATCGTCCCGTCGTCGTCGATCAGCCGCTGCGCGGGACCGAGGATGAGCGCCAGCGGCGTGCGCAGCTCGTGGCTGACGTTGGCGAAGAACTGCGTCTTGATGTCGTCGAGCTCCCGGATGCGCTCGAGCAGCCCCTGCAGCTCGATGTTCTTCTGGGCGATCTCCCGCTCCTGCGCCTTCTTCTCGGTGATGTCGCGCCCCTCGGCACAGATGAACACGACCTTGCCCTCGTCATCCAGGACCGGCATGAGCGAGGCGTCGATGATGATCGTCTCCTTGCCGCCCGCGCGTCCGTAGATCGACGTATCCCAGCGGACGAATTCGCCGCGGGCCGCGCGCGCGATCGACTCCCTGAGGGTCGCGTTGATCTCCTCCGAGACCTGCCACCAGAAGGTCGTCCAGAACGGCTTCCCCTCGACGTCGGAGAGCTGGATCCCCACGGCGTCGAGGGCGACTTTATTGATTTCGAGCACCGTGCCCTTGGCATCCAGGAGCCCGACGAACTGGACCATGGAATCCAGCGTGATTCGCGCCAGCTTCTGCCGGCGGAGCCGAGGCGGGTCGGTGGAGAGGATCTCCGTCCCCTGCACGACGAAGGGGCTGTTGGGATCGTCAAGCATGTACGCCGCCGATTTTAGAGCAGGCGAGGGCCTACTGGTGCTCGGGGCGCAGCAGGTCCAGCACCGTCTTCACGGGCGCGAAAGTGGCGTCCGGCACTTCCACGAAGACGGTGTTCCAGCCCGCCATGGCGCCGTTCCACAGGCCGGGGCGCTCCAGGGCCTTCAGCGGGCGCCCGTCGTGGGACTTCTCGGAGATGAAGACCGTCGCGGGATCGACGAAGCGGTGCAGGTCGTAGGGCCGGCCGTGGCGGTCGCGCAGGCCACAGGCGATGTCCACGGGGTTGAAGTGGGTGGAGGCGTCGAGGATCGCCTTCTGCCCGGGGTCCCGGAGGTCGATCTGCGAGGTCTCGACGATCTGGGGGGAGACGCCGCCCGAGGGCGACTCGACCCAGAACGGGCCGCCGCCCGGCTCGCCCTGGTTGCGCACCACGCCGCAGACGCGCAGCGGCCGCTCGAGGGCGTCCATCAGGAAGCGCTTGCGCCCCTGGGCATCGGTCCGCGCGAACGATTCCGGCAGCGGGCGGGAAAGCTCCTTCGCCAGGAATTCGCCGGCCTCGCTCAATACCGCCTCGGCTCCCGGGCCCTGCACGCCGTCCAGGGCCTCCAGGCGGTCCAGGTGGCCGAAGATCCGCTCCCGCACGGCGAGCAGGCAGCCGCCCAGGAAGCGCTTCCAGAGGTTGACTACCGGCTTGCGGCCGTCGGGCACGACGTTGTCGATGTTCTTGAGGAGGACGATGTCCCATCCCTCGCGCCCGAGCTCGTTCAGGTTGCCGAGCAGGGCGCCGTGGCCGCCCGGACGGAACAGCAGCGAGCCGTCTTCCTGCCGGAACGGCTGGTTCTGGGGATCGACGGCCAGCGTGTCCGTCGAGTGCCGCTGCGTGGAGAAGGAGACTTCGAAGCGGCAGTCGTAGCGTTCTTCGAGCTCCGGGCGCACCCGGTCGAGGAGGCGGTCGAAGCCCTCCTGGTGCTCGGGCGAGACGGTGAAGTGGAGCAGGCAGAGGCCGTCGTCGGAGCGGGCGATCGCCGCCGCCTCCACGAGGTGCTCCTCGAACGGGGTGCGCGGCCCTTCCGGATAGCGGTGGAACGGCAGCAGCCCCTTGGGGCACTCGGCGTAGCCGAGCCCCGGGGTTTCGAGGAGGTGGGAGAGCACGATCCGATAATTGCCGGCCCCGCCGCTCCGCACCGCCTCGTCCAGGTCGAAGCCGTCCGCGCCGAGGGCCGCCGCGAGGTCCTCGTAGAAGGCGAAGCGGGGGAGGTTGTCGAAGAAGGTGCGCACCGGCCCGGACGGGCCGGCATCGTCCTCCGCGTCGGCGAGGTAGGTCAGCAGGTCCTTGAACATCCGGCTCGCCGCCCCCGAGGCGGGCACGAGCTTGGCGATCCGCCCGCGTAGGGCCGCGGCGTCGAAGTGGGCGAGCAGCTCGGTGTGCTGGGCGGCGGAGATCGAGAGGATGCCGTCGCCGGGGCGGCAGGGTCGCAGCACGCGGGTGAAAGGGGGCGGGTTCCGGAAGAGCGCGACCTGGCGGGCCGCTTCCTCCGGCGCGATGCCCATTTCGGACATCTGGCGCAGGTCGCGCGGCGAGAAGAGGCTTGGGTCCATGGTGGCTAGGGAACCCTGGCGTGTCGTGGTCTCAGAGTTGCTGTTTCCCATGTTGCGACAAAAGATGCAGGATTTCCGCCAGTCCGGGGGCCGCGGAATCCTTGGCGCTGAGAAGAGGATCGTCGGCCGGCCAGGCAATGGCGATCTGGGGATCGTTCCAGAGAATTCCGATCTCGTCGTCGCGGTCGTAGAGCTCGGTGCACTTGTACTGGACGTGCGCGGTCTCGGAGAGGACGAGGAACCCGTGGGCGAAGCCCGGCGGCACGTAGAGCTGCCTCATGTTCTCTCCGGAGAGAACTTCGCCCACCCAGCGGCCAAAGGTGGGGGAGTCCGGGCGGATGTCCACCGCCACGTCGAAGATCTCGCCCACGATCGCGCGCACGAGCTTCCCCTGCGGCTTGCGGAGCTGGGCGTGGAGGCCGCGCAGGGTGCCGCGGATCGAGTAGGAGTGGTTGTCCTGGACGAAGGCCTCGGGCAGCCCGCCGTCGCGGAACTTGCTCTGGTGGTAGGTCTCCAGGAAGAAGCCGCGGTCGTCGCGGAAGACGGCGGGCTCGACCAGGACCACCTCGGGAATCTGCCGGGGCAGGAATTTCACGCCGCGGCCCCTCCGCCGTCGCTTTTTTCCCGGTCGTCGCCGAGGCCGAGCCGCTCGCGGCCGTACGTGCCCGTCTGCACGGACTCGCACCAGGCGCGGTTCGCGAGGTACCAGCGGACGGTGGCGCGCAGGCCGGCGGCGAAGTCGTGGCGCGGCGCCCAGCCGAGCTCGCCGCGGGCCTTGGCGTCGTCGATGGCGTAGCGGCGGTCGTGGCCCGGACGGTCGGCGACGAAGGTCTTGAGGTCGCGGTAGGAGGCGATCCCCCGCCCGGCGAGGGCGGGGTTGGCGGCCGCCGGCCGCTCCTCCTCCAGGATGCCGCAGATCGTGTCCACGATCTCCAGGTTCGTCCGCTCGCTGCGGCCGCCGAGGTTGTACTTCTCCCCCGGCCGGCCCTGGCGCAGCGCCGCGAGGACGCCGCGGCAGTGGTCCTCGACGTAGATCCAGTCGCGCACGTTGCCGCCGTCGCCGTAGATCGGCAGCGGCCGGCCCTCCACGGCGTTGAGCACCATCAGCGGGATCAGCTTCTCGGGGAACTGGTGAGGGCCGTAGTTGTTCGAGCAGTTGGTGATCAGGGCCGGCAGGCCATGGGTCTCGTGGTGGGCCCGCACCAGGTGGTCCGCGGCGGCCTTGGAAGCGGCGTAGGGGGAGTTGGGCGCGTAGGGCGTCGTCTCGGTGAAGGCGCCGGTCGGCCCCAGGCTGCCGTAGACCTCGTCCGTCGAGACGTGGAGGAAGCGGAAGGTGCCGCGCTCGGCCGGGTCGAGGCCCGCAAGGTGATGGCGGGCTGCCTCGAGCAGCTCGAAGGCGCCCACGATGTTGGTCTGGATGAAAGCGCTGGCGTCGTCGATCGAGCGGTCGACGTGGCTCTCGGCGGCGAAGTTGACCACGGCGGTGGGGCGGTGGCCCGCGCGGTTCCCGGAGAAAATGGCCCGCACCTCCCGGCGGTCCGCGATGTCGCCTTCGAGGAACGTGAGCCGCGGGTCGTTCAGGACGCCCGCGAGGTTCTCGAGGCTGCCGGCGTAGGTGAGCTTGTCGAGCACGAGGACGCGGGCGTCCGTCTCCGCGAGGACGAGCCTGACGAAGTTGCAACCGATGAATCCGGCTCCGCCGGTGATGAGGATGGTTTCCATGAGATCTCGGGCCCCCGGGAGGCGTTTGGCCGCGGAAGTATAGCTGTTTACGCGCCGGCCCCCGCGAGCGTCTGGCGTAGAATCGCGCGGCCGTGCCGGGGTACCAGGTCCCCGGCCCCGCCCGGGCATAAATGCCAGGGCTAATCGAAAGAGCCCCCTGAAGGGGACTCAGTCGGCTTTAGCCGGCTGTTTTGGCTAGCCCGGGCATTGATGCCCGGGTGGGGCTGACGGAGGTCCAATTGCCCACTCACAGGATGTTCCCATGACACCGATCCAGGCCGTCATCCTGGCGGTGGTCCAGGGAGTCACCGAGTTCCTGCCCATCAGCTCGTCGGGCCACCTGATCCTCGTCCCCTACTTCCTGGGCTGGCGCGACCAGGGGCTGGCGTTCGACATCGCCACCAACACGGGAACGCTGCTGGCCATCGTGGCCTACTTCCACCGCGATCTGCGCGACCTGATCGTGGGCTTCTTCACCGGCCAGCCCCGCTCGCGGGACGGCCAGTTCGCGCCGCGGCCCATGGCCTGGAACATCGTCCTGGGGACGATCCCCGCCGGCCTCGCCGGCCTCCTGTTCCACGACTGGATCTCGACCCAGGCCCGCAATCCCCTGCTCATCGCCTGCACGACCCTGTTCTACGGCCTGCTCCTCCTGGCCGCCGACCGCATCGGCCGGAAGACCCGGGGGCTGGGCGACGTCCTCTGGCGCGATGCCCTGATCATCGGCATCGCGCAGGCGCTGGCCCTGGTGCCCGGCACCTCGCGCTCGGGGATCACCATCACCTCCGCCTTGCTGCTCGGCTTCAGCCGGCCCGCGGCGGCCAGCTTCACCTTTCTCCTTTCGGTTCCCATCGGCATCCTGGTGGCCTTGAAGGACGCCAAGGACCTCCTGGAGAACCCGGTCGGCACCGGCGAGCTGGCGATGATGGGAATCGGCCTCATCGTCTCCGCCATCATGGGATACGCCGTGATCGCCTGGCTGCTCGCCTGGCTGCGCCGCCGGAGCCTGACGGTGTTCGTGGTCTACCGGGTGCTGCTGGCGGCCCTGATCCTGGCGACTTTCACTATCCGAGGATGAGATAGAAAATTCATATTGACAACTGCGCATGAGTGGCCTACTCTTCTTCTTGCGGGGAGGCAAATCCTCCTCTCATCCCTCCCAAAAAAGGAGCGCCAAGCGCTCCTTCTTTTTTTGCCCTGAAGTTTGAGAAGAGCCCGGAGGGCGGCCTCTATGTGCCGCCCTCCCTGTGGTGAGGAAGGGGGGCCTACCCGCCCAGGATGGCTTTCTTGAAGTCCCCGCCGGGGGCCGGATCGGGACCGATCCAGGTGTTGAGGATGGCATCCGCCGTGGCCTTGCCCTCGAGGGTGCCCTTGGCCTTGCCGTTGACCTCTACGTGGGTGCCTTCGCCCGGGACGTAGGTCAGCACGATCTGATTGCCCTTCTTGATCGGCTCCATCCAGGCGCAGAGGGTCGTGAAGCTCTTCTTCACGTCGGCGCCGGCCTTCGGGGTGTTCTGCGTGAGCCCTTCGTCCCAGGCCTCGCACATCTGCTCCTTGGTGACGTTGTAGAGGAAGTGCATCACCTGCCGGCGCGGGGCGTCGGCGGCGAGGATGGCGGCCGGGGCCTTCTCCTTCTGCGCCAGGTAGAGGCCGGCGACGTACACCTTGATGAAGAACTTCGAGCGCAGGGCCATGCCGTTGAGCACGAGGCTCTGGCCCTTGACGTCGGCCTTGTCCGGGAGGGTGACGCCGGCGAGCGTGCCGGCGCTGGCGGGCAGGGCCAGGAACAAAGCGAGAAGGGCGGAGTATAGAATTCGCATCGGTATCCTCCAGCAAGTCGAGTTTTGGGGCTTCCGTCGGGAAGTTTAGCCGAATCCGGCGCAACTCGGGTGACGGAGTGCCGTATCTGAGGCGCGATGAAGACCGATGCCGAGCTGATCGCGAGCGCCCTCCGGGGCTCTCAGGACGCCTACCGCGAGCTGGTGAAGCGGTTCGAGCGCCCCGTGTACAGCCTGATCCTGCGCATGGTCCGGGACCCTTCGTCCGCCGAGGACCTGGCGCAGGAGGTCTTCGTCAAGGCCTTCCGCCGTCTCGACAGCTACGATTCGCAGTGGAAATTCTCGAGCTGGCTGTTCAAGATCGCCCACAACGCGACCATCGACCACCTGCGCCGGGGCACGCCGGAGACGGTGCCGCTGGAGGCGGAGGAGGACGACCGGGGGAGCCTCGCCGCCGTGCTCGCCGACGAGACGGTGGAAGATCCCCTGGCCGCCACGGAGCGCCGGGACCTCGGGCGGTCCCTGGAGCGGGCCATCTCCCTTCTGCGGCCGGAGTACCGGCAGGCGGTGCTGATGTTCTACGCTCATGGCGCCTCGTACCAGGAGATCTGCGAGGTCACGGGCCTGCCGCTGGGCACGGTGAAGACCAACCTCCACCGTGCCCGCAAGGAGCTCGCAGAGGCGATGATCTCCCTCGGCTGGGGGCCTCAGGGCCGGCAGCCGGCCGGTGAAACCCGGCGAGCGCCCGCCTCGTAGGGCGGGTCAGAGGAGAAATGAACGGAATGCGCCCCTCCCATCCAAACGCCCTGGACCGCTGGCTCGCCGCCGAGCGCCACGACGAAGCCGACGAGGCCGATGCCGCGCTGCTCGAGCTGTTCGAGGCCCTGCCTCTGATCGCGCCGCCGGCCGGTTTCGCCGACCGGGTGCTCCTGCGGTCGGGGATCCGATTCGCCCCGAAGCGGGATCTCTTCGCTTCGTGGGGAGCGCGGCTGGCCGTGTCCCTGAGTCTGGTGGCCCTGGGGCTCGGTACGCTGTGGCTGCCGCCGGTGCTGCGGTTCCTGGCCGGCCTCATGAGCGTCAGCGGCCTGGTGCAGAGCGGAGTGCGCGCGCTGGTCGGCGCCACTCAGCTCCTGGCGACGGCGCTCCGGGCGTGGGACCTGATGTTCACCATCGGCCGGGCCCTCACCCAGCCGTTGGCGATGCCGCAGGTGATGGCGGGCCTCGTGGCCTGCCTGCTCATCTCGAGCCTCGCCTTCCGTCTTCTCCGGGACCAAATCAATGGTGAGAGGAACTGGACCTATGTGGACCCTGTCTGATTTACCCAAATCCTTCGGGAAGAGATCCCCGCGGATGGCCGCGCTCCTTCTCGTTCTCGGTTCTCTGGCGGCGATGTCCGGGATGCCCGGGATGCCCGCGATGGCCGCTCCCGCTCCGCAGTCCTCTACGAATCCTCCCGTTTCGGCCGAGGAGCGCGGAGAGCTGCGCCGGAGCCTGGAGAGCCGCTACGAGGTGCTGCCGGTCACCGGCGGCATCGCGCTCAAGCCTCGCAAGGCCCGGGCGGGCGTCCGCACCATCGAGGTGATGGCGGGGCAGGACGTGGCGGTCAACGGCGAGCGGGTCAGCGCCCGCACTCTCCGCGACTGGCTGGGCGAGGACGCCGAGGCGGTCCTCCGCCTGCAGGGCCTCTCCGCCGCCGAGCAGCGCCGGATGTTCGCGCTGGACGACGCGGCCGCCAGCCGGCCGGAGCCCACCCCGGAGCCCGCCGCCGAGGCGGAAACCTCGGTGGAGGAGACCGCCGCGACCTCGGATGCCAATGCCGACGCCGACGGCGACATCGAGGTGCCGGAGGTGCCGGGAGCTCCCGAGGCGCCGGAACCGCCGGAGACTCCCGAGGAGGCGAGGCGCCATAACGCCGGCAGCCGGGTGAACGTCGGCGGCAGCGTCAAGGTGGAAAGGGACGAGGTGGTGGAGGAGGCCGTGGCCATCGGCGGCTCCGCCACCGTGGACGGCGAGGTCACGGACAGCGTCACGGCCATCGGCGGCGCCGCCCGGATTCATGGGCGGGTCCATGGCGAGGTCACCTCCGTGGGCTCCGGCGTCTTCCTCGGCCCCAATGCCGTCGTGGACGGCAACGTGACCAGCGTGGGCGGCGCCATCCACAAGGAGCCGGGCGCCCAGATCCACGGCCAGGAGTCCGAGGTGGGAATCCTGCCCTGGAACTTCCACGGATTCCGCGACAACTGGCACCCCTGGTCCGTCTGGGGCGGCTTCTCGGACGTCATGGGTAGCCTGGTGTGGCTCATCCTGATGGGCCTGCTCACCTGCCTGGTCCTGCTGGTGGCGCGCCGTCCCCTGGAGCGGGTGGACCGGCAGCTCGTGGCCGCGCCGTGGCCGTCGGCGCTCGCCGGGATCCTGGGCTTCGTCTTCTCCATACCCTTGCTGGTGGTGGTGTCGGTGCTGCTGGCGATCACCATCGTCGGGTGCGCGCTGTTCCTGCTCTACCCGTTCCTGATCTTCTACGCGCTGCTGCTGCTGCTCCTGGGCTACGCCACCGTGGCGTACCGGGTGGGGCGCTGGGTCGAGACCCGCTTCAACCGGAGCTTCGGCGGTCCCTACGTCGCGGCCCTGGTGGGAGTGCTGCTGATCCAGGTCTGGTCGCTCCTGGGCGAGTTCTTCGGCATCATTCCCTGGTTCGGCTTCTTCGCCTTCCTCATGGGGCTGTTCGGGTTCCTCGTTCAGCTCACCGCCTGGGTCGTCGGCTTCGGCGCGGTGATCCTGTCGCGCTTCGGCACGGAGCCGGGCTACTGGCCCCGGCGGGGCGAGCCCCTTCCCCGGGCGTCCTACGTCCCGCCGCCGCCCGCGAATTTCGCCGGGAATCAACTGCCGCTCACCGATCCGATGACCGCTCCGCCGGCCGAGGATCCGTGGACGGATCCGTATCCCGAGGACTATCCTCCGCCACCCCCGGAGGGGACGGAGCCGCGATAGGGCCGCCGGATACGAGGAGATACGAGGAGTGAGCTAGGGGCGCCCCTGCGCGGGCGCCCTTTTCGTGCTTTCAGCCGTCCCCGACCGGTCCGGCCAGCCGCTCCGCCAGACGGGTGTAGCGGGGGCGCACTCGGCGGTTGCCGACGGCGATCCGCAGGGCCCGTTCCTCTCCCACCAGGATCGCCAGCCGCTTCGCCCGCGTGAGCGCCGTGTAGAGGAGGTTCTTCTGCAGCATCACGTAGTGGGTGCTGTGGAGCGGAATCACCACGCACGGGTACTCGCTGCCCTGCGACTTGTGGATCGAGCAGGCGTAGGCGAGGACCAGCTCGTCGATGGAGGCGAAGTCGTAGACGACCTCCCGGCCGTCGGTCGCGACGGTCGCGATCTGGTCGACCTCGTCGATGGCGCGCACCCGCCCGAGATCGCCGTTGAAGACCTCGAGGTCGTAGTTGTTCCGCATCTGCATCACCTTGTCGCCCACCCGCAGGCTGTGCCCGCCGCGGGTGAGAGTGACGCCCTCGGGGTTCAGCAGGTCGCGCAGCACGGCGTTCAGGTTCTCCGTGCCCAGCGGCCCCCGGTTCATGGGGGTCAGGACCTGGATCTGCTCGACGGGATCGAAGCCGAACCTGGCCGGGATGCGCTTGGCGACCAGCTCGGCGATCGTTTCGACGATCGCCTCCGGCTCCTTGCGCTCCAGGAAGAAGAAGTCGCCGTCGCTGTCCACCGACTCCAGGACGGGCATCATTCCCTGGTTCACCCGGTGGGCGTTGACCACGATCAGGCTGCGCTCGGCCTGGCGGAAGATCTCGGTCAGGCGCACCACCTCGACCGCCTCCGAGCGGATCAGGTCCGCCAGCACGCGGCCGGGGCCGACGGAGGGGAGCTGGTCCACGTCGCCCACCAGGATCAGGCGGCCGTGGTCCGGCACCGCCCGCAGGACGTGGTGGGCCAGCACCGAATCGAGCATCGACACCTCGTCCACGATCAGCAGGTCGCAGGAGAGCGGGTGCTCGCGGTTGCGGTCGAACTGCCGGGTCTTCGGATTGAACTCCAGCAGCCGGTGGAGCGTGGTGGCCTCGGCCCCCGTCGCCTCGGCCAGGCGCTTGGCCGCCCGGCCCGTGGGCGCGGCGAGCAGCACCTTCTGCCGCTTCTTCTCCAGGATCTTCACGATGCCGCGCACCAGGGTCGTCTTGCCGGTGCCGGGCCCGCCCGTGATGACCAGCACCTTGCGGGTGAGCCCGGAGCGGATGGCTTGGCGCTGCTGGCGGGCGAGGTCGATCCGTTCCTGCTTCTCGAACCAGTCGAGGGCCCGGTCGACGTCGATCTCGAGCGGCAGCGGCGGCTGGATGAGGAGCGCCTTCACGCGCCCCGCGACCCCCAGCTCGGCCGAGTGGAGCGACTTCAGGAAGACCGCCTGGTCCGCGGGATCTTCCCCGAGGGTCTCGACGACGATCTGCTCGGTCTCCGCCAGGGCCGAGATGGCCTCCTCCACCCGGGCGGCCGGCACGCCGAGCAGCTTCTCCCCCTCCTCGGCCAGCGCCTTGCGCGGCAGATAGACGTGGCCCCGGTCCGCGCCCTGCCCCAGCAGGTAGAGGGTGCCGGCCTCGATGCGCTGGGGCGCGTCGGGCGGAATGCCGAGCGCCGAGGCGATCTTGTCCGCCGACTTGAAGCCGATGCCATGGATGTCCGTCGCCAGCCGGTAGGGGTTCTCCCGCACCAGGGCCGTCGCCTGGGAGCCGTAGGCCTTGTAGATCTTGATCGCGTAGTGGGTGGAGACGCCGTGGGACTGGAGGAAGATCATGACCTCCTTTATCTCCCTCTGCTCGGCCCAGGCGCGGAGGATCTCGCGGCTCCGCTTGGGTCCGATCCCATCCACCTCGGTCAGGCGCTCCGGCCGGTTCTCGATGACGTCCAGCGTCTCCAGGCCGAAGGTTGCCACCATCCGGGAGGCCATGACCTTGCCGATTCCACGGATCAGGCCGGAGCCCAGGTACTTCTCGATGCCGTTGACCGTCGCCGGGGTGACCGTGGCATAGGAGGCGACCTTGAACTGCTTGCCGTACTTCGGGTCGTTGATCCAGGCGCCCGTGACCCGCAGGTTCTCGCCCGGCTGCACGCCCAGGAGATTGCCGACGGCCGTCACCAGGTCGCGAGTCCCCGGCACGGTGAGCCGCACCACGCTCCAGGCGTTCTCCTCGTTGGCGAAGACCACCCTCTCCAGGACCCCTTCCAGGGTCGTGGAGCTGTCGGTCTGCTTGGCGTCGAAGGGAAGGGTCATATCCGCTAGGCGAAACCAGTGTATGACAGATGGGAAATCCGTGGCCGACTGTGCCAAAATGACCGCCGCATGCCCGACAAGCCCCTAGTTCTGGTGATCGACGACGAAACCGGCTCCCGCGAATCGATGGCCCTCGCCCTCGAGAAAGCGGGTCTTGCCGTGCGCACTTTCGACGACGCGAGGAAGGCGTTGGAGTTCCTGGACGAGAACGACAACGCCCGCCTCGCCGTCTGCGACCTGCGGATGCCCGGCATGGACGGCCTGGGTTTCCTCCACGAGGTTCGGGAGCGGAAGATCGACCTCAGCATCATGCTGGTCACCGCCTACGGCTCGATCGAGTCGGCGGTGGAGGCCATGCGGGTCGGCGCCGACGACTACCTCACCAAGCCCGTCGACCTCTACGAGCTGCGTAAGCGGGTGATGAACCTGATCGAGAAGGAGCAGCTCAAGGAGGAGGTCTCGACGCTCCGCGAGATGCTCGACAAGCGCTACGGCTTCGAGAGCATCATCGGCCGCTCGGCGCCCATGGAGCGCCTGTTCGAGCAGATGCGGCTGGTGGCGCCCACCCGCTCCAGCGTGCTCGTGATCGGCGAGAGCGGCACCGGCAAGGAGCTGGTGGCCAACGCCCTCCACCGGGCGAGCCCCCGCCGCAACGAGCGGTTCCTGGCCATCAACTGCGGCGCCATTCCCAGCGACATCCTGGAGAGCGAGCTGTTCGGCCACGAGCGGGGCGCCTTCACCGGCGCCGTGACGCGCAAGATCGGCAAATTCGAGCTGGCCCACCGCGGCACCCTGTTCCTGGACGAGATCAGCGAGCTCTATCCCGAGCTCCAGGTCAAGCTCCTGCGGGTCCTGGAGGAGCGGCAGGTCATGCGGGTCGGCGGCAGCGACCTGATCTCGGTCGACTTCCGGCTGATCGCGGCCACCAACCGCGATCTCGAGCGGGAGGTCGTCGAGGGGCGCTTCCGGGAGGATCTCTACTATCGCCTCAAGGTGGTGACGCTGCGCATCCCGCCGCTGCGGGAGCGGCCCGGGGACATCATCCAGCTCGCCGAGCACTTCCTGGGCCTCTTCTGCCAGGAGCACGGCAAAGTGCCGAAGCACCTGGGCCCGGGAGCGCTGGAGCTCCTGACCCGCTACCCCTGGCCGGGCAACGTGCGGCAGCTCCGCAACGTCATCGAGTCCGCCGTGGTCTTCAGCCAGGGCGAGGAGATCACCCCGGCCGACCTGCCGATCGAAGTGCGGGAGTCGTCCGCCCTCTCGGCCTCCGGCTCGCTCGTGCAGTCGGCCGCCGGCGAGCCGCGCACCATGGCCGACATCGAGCGCCAGGCGATCCTGGAGACCCTGGACCGCACCGGCGGCCATCGCGCCAAGGCCGCGGACATCCTCGGCATCGGCCTGCGCACCTTGCAACGCAAGCTCAAGGAATACAAAGACGACGGCTACATTCAGGAGGATTGAGGAGAGACGATGGAGCTTCAGATCGAGGTGCTGATCCACAACGATACCCTGGGCGTGAAGGGCGGCAAGGGAGTGCTGCTCCAGATCAGTCCGGACGGCTACTACGAAGTGAACTGCGTCTTCGGAGAGCGGGTCCACCGGACGCTCTTTCCGATCCATGGAACGGTACTGATCAGCCGTGAGCCGGAAGACACGACACGCGCCGATATGGAGATCGAACGCTGATGGCCAAGTCGCAGCAACGAGTGAAGCTCTCCGTCAACGTCGACCACGTCGCGACCGTGCGGCAGGCGAGGAAGACCCGATATCCCGACCCGGTCGAGGCGGCGCGGATCGCCGAGGACGCCGGGGCCTCGGGGATCACCGTCCATCTGCGGATGGACCGCCGGCACGTCCAGGACTCCGACGTCGAGCGGCTGCGCGCGAGCGTGCGGGGCAAGCTCAACCTGGAGATGTCGAGCGCCGAGGAGATGGTGAAGGTCGCGCTCCGGACGAAGCCTCATCAGGTGACGCTGGTGCCCGAGCGCCCCGAGGAGGTCACCACGGAAGGGGGGCTCAACCTGATCCTCTACGGCCGCCGGATCGGCGAGGTGGCCGAGCGCCTGATGGCCGAGGGCATCGCCGTCTCCCTCTTCGTGGATCCGGACCCGCGGCAGATCCAGGCGCTCGCGGGGCTCGCCAGCCGCGGCGTCGGCGGCTTCGAGATCAACACGGACGCCTATACCCGGGCCGCCGATGCGGACGCCGCCGGGAGCGAGGTGCGCCAGATCGCCGAGGTGGTGGAGCAGGGGCGGGCGGCCGGCTTCAAGGCCTACGCCGGCCACGGCCTGCACACCGGCAACGTCGGACCGATCGCCGCGATCCCCGGCATAGAGGAGCTGAACATCGGCCACTCCATCATCGCCCGCGCCGTGATCGTGGGCATGGAAGCGGCGGTCAAGGAGATGCTGGCGGCGATGACGGGCCGCTCAAAATAGCCTTGCGGGATAGTTCCTACCCCGCCCCGAGCTCTCCCCGGATCGCCACGGCCAGCTCCTCGGCCAGGGCGTCGATCATGCCCTGCTCGGGCCCCTCGATCATGATGCGGGCGAGGGGCTCGGTGCCGCTGTAGCGCAGGACGAGGCGGCCGTCCTGGCCCAGCCGGTCCTCGACGGTGCGCGCCGTCTCGGTCACCGCCGGCAGGGCCTTGAAGTCGACCCTTTTCGCCACTTTCACGTTCAGCAGCACCTGGGGGTAGCGCCGGAAGGGCGCCAGCATCTCGGAGAGGGGCTGGTCCGATTGCCGGCGGAGCCAGGCCATCTGGACGGCGGTGAGGAGGCCGTCGCCGGTGCTCGACAGCTCGCTCTGCACGATGTGGCCGGACTGCTCGCCGCCGAGCAGGATCTTCTCCTGCCGCATGGCCTCGACCACGTAGCGGTCGCCCACGTTGCAGCGGACCATGCCGATCCCCTCGGCGGCGAGCGCCCGCTCGAGCCCGAGGTTGCTCATGGAGGTCGCCACGATCTTGGGGGGATGGAGACGCCCGCCGCGGTGGAGACGGGTGCCCCAGAGATAGAGGATGGCGTCGCCGTCGCGCACCGTTCCCTGCTCGTCGGCCAGGATGCAGCGGTCGGCATCGCCGTCGAAGGCGGCACCGAGGTCCGCTCCCTCGGCGACGACCCGCGCCGCCATCTCGCCCGGCGCCGTCGAGCCGCAGCGCTCGTTGACGTTGCGGCCGTCGGGAGCGGCGTGGATCAGGGTCACCCCGGCCCCGAGCCGCTCGAACAGCTCGCCGGCGTAGGTGGAGGCGGCGCCGTTGCCGGTGTCGAGCACGATCCGCAGGCCGTCGAGGGGGCGGTCGCCGGGGACGGTCCCGGCAAGGTGGCGCAGGTAGCTCTCCCGCAGATCCGTCTCGACCTCGGGCCAGCCGTCCGGCAGGTCCGGGACGGGCCCCACCGGCTCTCCGAGGCGGCGCTCCAGGGCCAGCTCGTCCTCGTCGCTCCACTTGAAGCCCCGCGGATCCAGGAGCTTGATGCCGTTGTCCGGGTAGGGGTTGTGGCTCGCCGAGACGACCACGCCGGCGGCGGCGTCCAGCTTGCGGGCGAGGTAGGCCACGCCGGGCGTGGGGATCACGCCCGCGTACCGCACGTCGATCCCGCCGGCCTCGAGCCCCGCGGCCAGCCAGCGGCAGATCTCGGGCGTGCTCTCGCGGGTGTCGCCGCCGAGCACGATCCGGGGCGGCGAGCCGTTGCCGCGCGCGCGCAAAGTGGCGGCGAGCTGGACGGCGAGCGCGGTCACCGTGCCGCGGTCGAGGGGGGGCTCGCCGAAGCGGCCGCGGATGCCGTCGGTGCCGAAGAGGCGGGGCGAATCGTTGCTCAAGGCGTTTCCTTTCGAGTATCGGGATCCGCCGGCGTTTTCTGGGCCGGCGGCTTCATGGGGATGCGGACGGTGACCGTCGCCGGCTGGACGACCTGGATCAGCGGGTCGGGAGAGAGCACCGCCACCGTTTCCTCGAAGGTGACGGCGTGGCCCTCGAGGGGGATCGGGTCGGTCGAGAGCGATTCGGTCCGGGCGAGCATCGACTCGGGGCCGGTCACCAGCACCTGGTTGGGGAAGACCTCGGGCTCTTCCATGGCGACCCCCGGCGCCAGCTTGCCGGTGAAAGCCGGGACCACCGTCACGCGCTGGGTGACCTCCCGTTCCATGTTCACCCGGATCGTGCTGGGCTCGATCGAAACGACCTCCAGGCCTTCCGGCGCCTGCACGTTGTCCCGGCTGAGCGTGAGGCTGGCGGAGCCTGCCTGCCTCTGCGACAGCGCGACCTGCACGTCCACCATGTAGGGGCTGAGCTGGCGTATGGCCTTCTTGCTGCCGAGCAGGCGCACGTTCACGTTCTGTACCGGGTTGATGATCATGAAGCCGCGCGGCCGGTTATAGGTGATACCCACCTCGACGACTTTTTCGCTGGAGACGAGCCGATCCTCGACCGAGGCGTTGAACCAGATGCCAACGGCGATGCCGAGGGCCAGGATCCTCAGCAACCAGGTGCGCGCCCGCTCGCTCAAAGCGTGCGCCCCTGTGGATAGAGGTCCGTCACCAGGTACTTGTAGAGCGTGTTGCGCAGGCTGTTGCTGTCCAGCTCCTGATTCAGGATGCCGTTGAAGGCCACCGAGATGATGCCGGTCTCCTCCGAGACCACCACGGCCACGGCGTCGGTCTCCTCGGTGATGCCGAGAGCGGCGCGGTGGCGCGTCCCGAACTCCTTGGAGAGCTCCGGGTTGGGCGTGAGCGGCAGGAAACAGGCCGCGGCGGCGATGCGGTCGTCCTGGACGATGACCGCGCCGTCGTGGAGCGGCGTGTCGGGCATGAAGATGTTGATCAGCAGATCGTAGGAGACCACGGCGTCGAGGGCGATGCCGTTCTCGATGTAGTTGCGCAGCCCGTGCAGGCGCTCGATGACGATCAGGGCGCCGACGCGGCGGGTGGAGAGGGTGGTGGCGGCCAGCACGAGATCGCTGAACGAGGCCACCACCTTCTGCTGCTTGGCGAGCCCCCACAGGGGGTTGCGCCCGAAGTCCGCCAGGGCACGGCGGATCTCCGCCTGGAACAGGACGATGACGGCGAACGGCAGGACGATCAGCAGGTTCTCGAGGATCCGCTGCAGGGTGGGCAGCTCGGCCAGGAGAGCGACGTAGTAGACCATCCCGAGGAAGAAGAGGCCCAGCAGCATCTGCACGGCGCGCGTGCCGCGGATCAGCAGCAGCAAGTTGTAGATGATGATCGCCACCGCCAGCACGTCGATGGCGTCGCGCCAGGTCAGGAGCTCCAGGAAGCGGAGGATGGTCATGCCTCTCCCTCCCGGCTGCCGGCCGTATTGTCCAAGACATGGCTCGCGATGGCGTACCAGACGTCGAGGAACTGCGCCGTCTCGGCCACGTCGTGGACCCGCACGAGGGCGGCGGACCCTGCCGCGGCCCAGGCTACGGCCGCGAGGCTGCCGCCCAGCCGACTCCGAGGCGGCGCGTCACGGCTGATGAAGCTCTTGCGGCTGGCGCCCACGAGGAGAGGCAGGCCGAGCGCGGCGAGCTCGTCCAGGCGGGCGAGGAGGGCCAGGTTCTGCTCCGCCGTCTTGCCGAAGCCGAGGCCGGGGTCGAGGAGGAGCTGGGATGGATCGATCCCCGAGGCCTGGGCGCGCTCCACGGCCTCGGCCAGCTCCGCGCGCACCTCGCCGAGGAGATCCTGGAAGCGGATGTCCTTCTGCATGGTGGCGAGGTCGCCCCGGCTGTGCATCAGCACCAGCGGGCAGCCGGCTTCGGCCACCGCCCTGGCGAGCTCGGGATCGCCCAGGGCGCTCACGTCGTTGATCAGGTCGGCGCCGGCCGCGAGGGCCTGCCGGGCCACCTCGCCCTTGCGGGTGTCGACGGAAATCGGCGCCTCGGTCGCTCGCCGCAAGCCCTTCAGCACGGGCAGGAGGCGCGCGGCCTCCTCCTCCGGCGGCACCGTCCGCGCGCCGCCGCCGTAGACTCCGCCGCCGGGCCGCGTCGACTCGGCCCCGAGGTCCAGCAGGTCGGCGCCCTGGGCGAGCATCTCGAGGCCCCGCTCCACGGCGCGGCCGGGATGGTCCCAGGCGCCGCCGTCGCTGAATGAGTCGGGGGTGAGGTTCAGGACGCCCATGATCCGCGGGCGTCCTCCCAGCTCGAGGGAACGGCCGCGGGGTAGACGCAAGGTCCAAGTGCGGGCGGTGTGGGGTAGGGTCGCGGTCTCCATCCGAGGGGGCGGGCGGTCGGCCCACGGCTAAGTCTATCGCGTGGATGAAGCCCTCACCACCCCGGTCCCTCGGTTCTGGAGGGCCGGGGCGGTGGTCGCTACGCCGACTGCTTGGGCTCGGCCACCGGCTGGGCTGAGCGGCGGTTGGCTCCGGCGACCTCGGCGTCGACTTCCTCCTGGACGTCCGGAGGCGGGGTCGCCGCGGCCGGCGCGCTGATCACCGCTTCCGGCGGCTCGAGCCCGCCGACGATGAGCCCCTCGCCGGGCGGCAGGTGGCCGCTGGGGAGGTAGTCGTGGCCCGTCATCGTACGGATGGTCTCGTAGACCTCTTCGCCGTCGAGCGTCTCGCGCTCGAGCAGGTCGTGGGCCACGCGGTCGAGCACCGCCCGGAACTCGATGAGGGTCGCGCGGGCCCGTTCGTAACCCGTCTGCACGATGCGGCTGACCTCGTGGTCGATGCGGATCGCCGTGTCCTGGCTGTAGTCGGATCGCTGGGCGAAGTCGCGGCCCAGGAAGACCGGCTCCTCCTTGCTGCCGTAGGAAAGGGGGCCGAGCTCGGACATGCCCCACTCGCAGACCATCCGGCGGGCCATGTCGGTGGCGCGCTCGATGTCGTTGCCCGCGCCGGTGGTGATGTCGTCCTGGGTGAGCTCCTCGGCCACCCGGCCGCCCATCAGGATGGCGATCTGCGCCTCGACGTACTGCTTGCGGTAGGTGTACTTGTCCTCCGTCGGGAGCTGCATCGTCAGGCCCAGGGCCCGGCCGCGAGGAATGATGGTGACCTTGTGCAACGGGTCCGCGCCGGGGGTGAAGATGGCCACCAGGGCATGCCCCGCCTCGTGGTAGGCGGTGACGGTCTTCTCCGCGTCGGTCAGCATCATCGTCTTGCGCTCGACGCCCATCAGCACCTTGTCCTTGGCGAACTCGAAGTCCGTCATGTCGACTTTCTTCTTGTTGCGCCGGGCCGCGATCAGGGCGGCCTCGTTGACCAGGTTGGACAGGTCGGCGCCCGCGAAGCCGGGGGTGCCCCGGGCGATCACCAGCAGGTTGACGTTCTCGTCGAGGGGGATGTTGCGCGTGTGGACCTTCAGGATCCCCAGGCGGCCGTTGATATCCGGACGGTCCACGACCACGCGGCGGTCGAAGCGGCCGGGGCGCAGCAGGGCCGGATCGAGCACGTCGGGCCGGTTGGTGGCGGCGATCAGGATGACGCCCTCGTTGGACTCGAAGCCGTCCATCTCGACCAGGAGCTGGTTGAGCGTCTGCTCCCGCTCGTCGTGGCCGCCGCCCAGGCCGGCGCCGCGGTGGCGGCCGACGGCGTCGATCTCGTCGATGAAGATGATGCAGGGAGCGTTCTTCTTGCCCTGCTCGAACAGGTCGCGCACGCGCGAGGCGCCGACGCCGACGAACATCTCGACGAAGTCCGAGCCGGAGATGGAGAAGAACGGCACGTTCGCCTCCCCGGCGATGGCGCGGGCGAGCAGGGTCTTGCCGGTGCCCGGAGGGCCCATGAGCAGCACGCCCTTGGGGATGCGGCCGCCCAGCTTCTGGAACTTCTGGGGCTCCTTGAGGAACTCGACGATCTCCTGCAGCTCCTCCTTGGCCTCCTCGATGCCGGCCACGTCCTTGAACGTCACCTTCTTGCCGGAGGTGTTGAGGAGCTTGGCCTTGCTCTTGCCGAACGAGAGCGCCTTGTTGCCCCCGGTCTGCATCTGGCGCATGAAGAAGATCCACAGGCCGACGATCAGCAGCACCGGCGCCCAGCCGAGCAGCAGGGTGATCAGCGGGTTGTCCCTCGGCTCCTCGGCCTTGATGCGAACGTTCGCCTGCCGGAGCATCTTGGCGAAGTCCGGGTCGTCCTCGAGGAGGGTGGTCTTGAACTCCTGGCCGGCCAGGGAGTCGCCCCGGTATTTGCCCGTGAGTTGCTTGCCACGGATGGTGACCTCCGAGACCCTCCCGTGCTGGACGTCGGAGAGGAAGTCGGAGTAGGTCAGCTCCTTCTGGGCGGCCTTGCCGCCCTGGAACGTGTTCCAGAGCAGGATCACCACCCCGAAGATCGCCATCCAGAGAAACAGGGTTTTGACAGTAGAGTTCAAAGCTCGGCTACCTCATGTGAAGCGCCCTGGTTTCGTGAAGCCAGGAACGCTCTTTTTTGTCGGTCACGAAGGGACGGGACGTCCCTTCTTTGTGACAACCAAACGGCCGGTGCATCGATTCCCATGGCTTTGCCCCGTCAAGCCCCGTCGGAAAGCCGCCCGACATAGGGCAGATTGCCGTAGCGCCCCTGGTGCTTCAGCCCGTAGCCGACGAGGAGCCCGCGGCGGCGGGTGGTCAAGGCGCTGTAGTGGAGGTCGAAGGCCGTCTTGCGCTCGTCGGGCATGTCGATGAGCGCCGCGAAGCGCACCTTGCGGGCGCCGTGATCGCGCAGCTGCTGCTCCAGGTAGGGCTCGGTCACCGCCGAGGAGACCACGTCCTTGAGGACGAGGACGCTCTGCCCGGCGATGTCGATAGGGATCGGATAGTGGATCCGCAGCAGGCCGTCCTCCTCGCTGCTGACGACCGGGTCCTCTTCGTAGGCCACGTGGATGAGCTCGTAGCGCACCGGCCGGTCGATCGCCCGCACCAGGTCGGCGAGGAAGATCACCGAGCCGCCGAGCAGCGCGATCAGCAGCGGGTCCTCGTCCCCCAGCTCGTCGCCGAGCTTGCGGCCGAGGGCGGCGACGCTGTCGCGCACGGTCTCGGCATCGAAGAGGGATTCGACCGCGGATAGGGAGCTCTCTCCATTCATGTCGTCGCAACCTCGGCGACCCAGGCGGTCGCATGTCCTTCCAGACGGAAATGCTGGTCGATGGCGACCCCCGGAGCCCAGGCGATCCGCCCTTCCACGCACAGGAGCGGCAGCCGCTCCCGCGCGAGGCGGGGCACCCGGCGGTCGATCAGAACTTCTTTCAAACGCCGGCTGCCGCTCGCGCCGAGGGGATGGATACGGTCTCCCGGGCGGCGGTTGCGGATCGTCACGCGATCCCCCTCCGTCAGCGGCAGCGCGAGCCCGGCGCGATGGGGGGAGCCCTGGAACATCCACGGCTCGACGGCCCGGCGCGAGACGCGCACCTTCATAGCGATCTCCGGGATGTCCAACTCGCCCGGAATCTCAAGAGTATAAGTGAAATCCGGGACCCTCTCCCGGACCTCGCCGGCCCGGCGCAGGATCAGCAGGTCTCCCGAGGCCTCCCAGAGCCAGCCGCCGCCGCAGTCGCAGGCCGCGCGCTCCTGCCGGCCGAGCTGGCGGAGGAGCTCGGCGCGGGCCGCGCCGGCGGCGGGGTAGGGGGCTCCGGCCCGCCGGTGGAGCCAGGCGAAGGCGAAGGGCAGGACCTCGTCCGGCAGCCGCTCGACGGCCTGCCGCCCGACGGCGACGCCGTTCTCGACGGGATGCAGCGGCAGGATCGCGGCCAGCCGGCGGTCCAGGGCTCCGCCCGCGGCGCGAGCCCGCCCGGCGAGCCGGGCCAGGCGGAGGGCAAGGTCCGGCTCGCCCGGCTCGTCGAGGGAGAGAGCGGGGAGCAGCCGGTGGCGCACCCGGTTGCGCGGCACGGCGAGGTCGCGGTTCGTCGGATCGAACACCGGCGCGAGGCCGGCCGCGGCCACGGCGGCCAGCAGCTCTGCGCGCGGCACCGCGAGCAGCGGCCGCGCGACCGCGCCGTGCACCGGGCGCACGCCGGCCAGCCCCTCGAGGCCGCTGCCGAAGAGGAGGCGCAGCAGGACGGTCTCGGCCTGGTCGTCCCGGTGGTGGGCGGTGAGGATCCAACGGGCCCCGAGGCTTTGCCGGGTCCGCTCCAGGAAGTCGTAGCGCGCGCGGCGACCGGCCGCCTCGGCGCTTTCGGAGCGGTCGATGCATTCGCCGCGTTCGAGCCGTTCTGAAATCAGGGGCACGCCGAGCTTGCCGGCAATCCGGGCGGCTTCATGGGCGCGGCCGGCGGACCCGGGGTCCGCGGCATGGTCGAGATGGGCGGCGGACAGGCGGATTCCGAGGCGGGGCGCCAGGCGGGACATCCCCCAGAGCAGCGCCGTGGAGTCGGGGCCGCCGGAGAAGGCGACGACGACGCCGTCGCCCGGATCGAGAGGCGCTTCTTGCTGGAAGAAGACCTCCAGCTCGTCGAGAAGGTCCATGTCGGTATGGATGGTGGCGGTGACGGGACTCGAACCCATGACCTAGCGGTTATGAGCCGCTCGCTCTAACCAACTGAGCTACACCGCCGGGAACAGACAGACAGATGGGAAGGGATGGCCGTCACGAGGACGAACGGCCCTTCGACGCGGGCGGGATTATACAGGAACTTCCAGGAACGGGAACTTCCAGGAGCTTCGGAGGAGAATCGTCGCGGCCGGACAGCCCCGGCCACGCGAATCCTCGCGTAGCGGACCGTCCGGCGGCGCCTCTGGATTGTATGAGCTTCCTTACCGCATCACTTCTTGGCAGCTACGGAACTGGCCGAAGAATTCTTGCATGGAGGTCGACAGCGCCGAATCGTTCAGACGGTAAATCACGTTCTGACCCTGGCGTTGATCGACGACGAGATCTGCTTCCTTCAAAACCGAAAGGTGCCGGGAGATCGTGGGCTGCGAGAGATTGAAATTGCCGACAATCTCCCCGACCGTGCGCTGACGCCCTTCCAGCAACCGGAGGATCTCCTGCCGGGTGCCGTCCGACAGGGCCTTGAACACCTTCGTCAGATGCCGTTCCTCTCGCCGGAAGTCATTGATGCTGCTGCGGTCTAGGTTGGCCATGGCCGTCTTTTCTCCTTGAAGCGGGGGTTCGTTCTTTCCGCTATGCATGCATTGTAGAGGAGCCATACTTGAAATCTACTTGATACTGCCCGTACATCAACGCAGGGCGGTGCTCAATTAGTGAGCATACAGGTGTAAACTTCTCTATAACCAAACTGTTGCGCGAACTGCGGCGGGTAGCTCCTGGGGAGAAAAACGGGACAGGACTCCGAAAAGGAGCCCTGTCAGGTGTGCAAAGTGCTGTAAGGACAGCCCCGAGGGGCCGCCTTTGGGGAGGCTTCAGGCCCGGGCCGAGCCGTACCTCTGGGCCACCGCCTGCCAGTTGACGGTGTTCCACCAGGCCGTCAGGTAGTCGGGCCGGCGGTTCTGGTACTTCAGGTAGTAGGCGTGCTCCCAGACGTCCACGCCGAGCAGCGGGGTCTTCCCCTCCATGAGGGGGCTGTCCTGGTTGGGACGGGAGATGACGTCCAGCTTGCCGCCGCTCGCCACCAGCCAGCCCCAGCCGGAGCCGAACTGGTTGGTCGCCGCGGTGGTCAGCTTCTCCCTGAAGGCCTCGAAGCTGCCGAGGTCGCGCTGGATGGCTTCCGCGAGCTCGCCCGAGGGGTTGCCGCCGCCGTTCGGTCCCATGACCTCCCAGAACAGGGAGTGGTTGGCATGGCCGCCGCCGTGGTTGCGCACGGCTCCCCGGATGTCCTCCGGGATCTGGTCGATGCAGCGGAGCAGCTCCTCGACCGGCTTGTTGTCCCACTCGGGGTGCTTGGCGATGGCCTCGTTCAGCTTGGTGACGTAGGTCTGGTGGTGCTTGTCGTGGTGGATCTCCATCGTCTTGGCGTCGATGTGAGGCTCCAGCGCGTCGAACCCATAGGGCAGCGCGGGCAACTGATAAGGCATGGTGACTTCCCTCCTTGTTGGCTTCGTCGTTCGGATGGGCCGCGCCGCCAAGGCCCGTGGAGGGCCGCCGGCGCGGAAAGCGAGGGGGGCGGGGTGAGGCTTGATGTGTCGCCCCCCGGCCCGCGTCGTATTCTTACAGAAATACCGACGGAAACACCAAGGCCCCCGCTGGCGGGGGCCTTGTCATGCGAGGCGCGGAGGGAGGAGGGGTCTTACCGCAGCTTCTCTTCGACGAACTCGACGTGCTTGCGGACCTTGGGGTCGTACTTCTTCATCCGCAGCTTCTCGGTGGACAGCTTCTTGTTCTTGTCCGTCGTGTAGAAGTAGCCGGTGCCGGCGGACGAAACCAACTTGATCTTCTCGCGCATCTCGGTCTCTCTTCTCTCAGGTGCTCTTGAGTTGTCTTCGGAGTCAATCGGGCGATTGGCGGGGCCGACGGGGCTCGAACCCGCGACCTCCGGCGTGACAGGCCGGCGTTCTAACCAACTGAACTACAGCCCCGCAAAGAACTGTTTCCTGCTTTGCTGCCTTCCCGGGCGGCTCCCACTCGATTCGTGGAAGGTGAAGGAGTGGGAGGTGAGGGATTTGAACCCGCGACCCCCTGCGTGTAAGGCAGGTGCTCTAACCGCTGAGCTAACCTCCCTCGCCGCCAAGGAGCGCAGATGTTACGTAAGGCGGGGTGCGATGTCAACAGCCGCGGCGCCTTGGGGCTCCTCAGTGCGCCACGTACCCCAGCTCGTTCAGCTTCTTCTTGAGCTCGTCCGTCATCTCCTGCCGGCCGGACCGGTTGCGGACGGCGGCGAACCGCTGGCGGATCAGCTTCCGGAGCTCCGCCACCTTGGCGGGCTGGCTCGCCGCCAGGTTCGTCGTCTCTCCGGGATCCTGCGCCAGGTCGTACAGCTCCTCGCGCCCGATGGGGTAGTGGTTGGGCGGCGCGTCGGGGATGCAGACGGGCGAGATGCCGTCCGGGTTGCTCACCAGCTTCCAGTTTCCCTGGATCGCCGTGCGGATGGTGGTCGAGCCGTACTCGGAGAAGGCCGGCTTGCCCGCGCCGCCGCCGCCGGGACGCTCGAGATAGGGCACCAGCGACCGGCCGTGCTGCTCGGCGGGCTTGGCGACGCCCAGGAGGTCGAGCAGCGTCGGCAGCACGTCGATCAGCTCGACCGTCTGCCCCACCCGGCCGCCGGCGGGCAGCAGGCCGGGCGCGGCGAGCCCCAAGGGCACGTGCAGGGCCGTCTGGTAGACGGAGCAGGAGTGGTAGAGGTAGCGGTTGTGCTGGTACAGCTCCTCGCCGTGATCGGCGGCGAAGAGGACGATCGTCCGGTCGAGCTTGCCGGCCGCCCGGAGGGCGTCGAGCAGCGAGCCGCTCAGGCGGTCGCTGCCGTTGACGGCCGCGTCGTAGAGGGCGTTCAGGTGTTGAACGTCCCGCGCGCCCAGCGGCACCGGCTTCGTCATGACGGGATCGAGCTGCCACTTCTTGGGGCCGAGCGTGCCCGTGTAGCCGGGGTCCAGCTCGTCGGCCAGCGCGCCGCCGTTGTAGTAGGGCGGATGGGCGCCGAAGAGGTGCACCCAGAGGAAGAAGGGGCGCTTGCCCGTCGCCGCCTGCGTCCATTCGAGGGCGCGCCGGACGGTCTTGCCGTCCTGTCCGCCGGAGCAGGCGAAGTCGTCCCAGCCCTGGTGGTTGGCGTCGCACATGTTGCTGAGGAACGCCCCCGTCCGGTAGCCGGCGCGGTGCAGCAGCTTGGGCAGGGTCGGCAGGTCGTCGGGGAAGCCGTAGCCGTTCTCGGCGACGCCGTGGCCGCTGGGATACAGGCCGGTCAGCAGCGACGCCAGCGACGGCCAGGTCGAGGCGCGCTGCGACATGGCGTTCTCGAACACGATGCCGGAGCCGAGCTGCGCGTCGATCTTCGGGCTGTTGGCGCGAGCCGTATAGCCGTAGGCGCCGAGCCGGTCCGCCCGCAGGGTGTCCACCGTCAGCAGGACGACGTTCCAGCCCTCCGCTCCCCCGGCCAGCCGGCGGCGCTCCGGAGTCTCCCGCGCCTTGGGCCGGCCCTCGCAGCCGGCAAGGGCGAGCGGCAGAAGGAAAAGCAGGAGGAGGACGGGCCGTCGCATGGAGGGCTGGATTCTAGCCCGCTTCTTTCCCTCCTTGCGCCAGCTTGCCAAAAGGGATATAAAAACCTCCCCTTCCGTGCCGGGCCTTTCCGAGGCCCGCGATTCGGCCATCCCACCCGTTTTCCCGTTTCCCTTCCTCTCCTTTTCCACGCAAGGAGAGGCCGATGGACTCGTTTTCGAGGCGCGGTATTTGTCCGAAGGTACAGCAGGAGAAGGCCTTCCAGGCTGCCTGGGAGGATCTGGTGGGGCGCTACGGCATCCTGGTGCGGGGGCGGGTGCGCCGGTCGTTCCACGGCGCGGGGGTGGCGCCGGCGTCCGAGCAGGTCGAGGAAGGGGTGCAGGAGGTCTACTACCGCCTGCTGCTGGGGGGAGCGGAGCGGCTCCGGCTGCTCCGGCGCTGGAGCGAGGGGCAGATCGTCACCTACCTCTCCCGGGTGGCCGAGCGGGTCGTGCTGGACGAGCTGCGGTCGAAGGGCGCCGTCAAGCGTGGCGGCGAGGTCCCGCTCTCGTTCAGGGGGAGCTTGAGCGAGGTGGCCGAGTGGGCCGTCGATCCCGGCGGCAATCCCGAGGAGCGGGCGTTGCTCACCGAGCGCCTGCGCCTCGTGCTCAAGGGCTGCCGCCGGGTGGCCGCGTCGATGGACGACCGGCGGGACCGCGGGCGCTGCCTGCGCATCCTCCGCCTCGCCATCCTCGAAGGCTGGAGCAGCCACGAGATCGTACGGTCCGAGGGCGGCTGTCCGAGCACCATCGATTCCCTCGTCCACCGCGCCCGCCGGCGGCTGGCCCGGGGCGGGCTCGACCTGCCGAGCCGCCGCAAGAGGGATCCGGGTCTGCTGATGCCGCTGGCTTGATCCCGCTGGTTTGATCCCGTTGATCGGACCTGGACCCGTTGATCGGACCTAATTGATACGATCTCCCCATGATCCGCATCTTCACCGACCCCGCCTGCCTGGACCACCGCGTTCCTCCCGGCTTCCCCGAGAAGCCCGAGCGGCTCGCCGGGATCCTCGGCCGCCTCCGCGAGGGCGGCTGGCCGGTGGTGGAGGAGGAGGGCAGCGGCCCGGAGGCGCCGGAGACGGCGCGCCAGGCCGTGCTGGCCGTCCACGACGAGGGCTACGTGGCCCGCTTCGAGCGCGCCGCCGCCCGTGGCGACTCGCTGCTCGACTCGGCGGACAACCCGCTCTCCGCCGGCACCTGGGGAGGGGCCTGGGCGGCGGTCTCGGCGACGCTGGCGGCGGCCGACTGGGTCGCCGCCGGCAACGGCCGCGCGGCGCTCGCGGCCGTGCGCCCTCCGGGGCACCACGCCGAGCGGTCGGTCGCCATGGGGTTCTGCTTCTTCAACAACGTGGCCGTGGCCGCCGAGCACCTGCGCCGGCGGCACGGCGCCTCGCGGGTGGCCATCTTCGACTTCGACGTCCACCACGGCAACGGCACCCAGCACATTTTCGAGGACCGGGCCGACGTCTTCTACGCCAGCACCCATCAATATCCCTTCTACCCGGGCACCGGCGCCGCGAGCGAGCGGGGCGTCGGACCAGGGGAGGGCTTCACCCTCAACGTCCCCCTGCCCGCCGGCACCGGCGACGAAGGGTATGCCGAAGCCTTCCGGGACGCGGTCCTGCCCGCCCTGCGGCGCTTCGCGCCCGACGTGCTCCTCCTCTCGGCCGGCTTCGACGCCTGGCAGAGCGATCCCCTGGGCGGCATGCGGGTGACGGAGGCGGGCTTCCGGAGCTGGGGAGACCAGTTGCGCGAGCTGGCCGCCGAGGTCTGCGGCGGCCGGGTGCTGGCCCTCCTCGAAGGGGGCTACGACCTGCGGAACCTGCCGCTGCTGGTCGAGGCGCACCTGGAAGGGCTCGGCGGCCGTCGCTATGGACAAGAGCCGTAGCCTATAGACAAGAGCCAATGATTGACTTTCTTCCTCCACCGCCATAAAATCCGCGAAAGTTCACGTAATACTTGAAGCCTGACCCGTAAGGTCCGCGTCCTTCGGTCGTTTCCGTCGATTCGGTTGTTCCCGGGCAATCAATCGGGGTGGTAGTGCCGGGGATGGCTGTGGAGGAGGTAGGAACAATGAAGCGCAATGTCTTCCTGTCTGCGGTCGCGTTTCTCGCGGTAACCCTGCTGTCTTCGGTCCCGGCCTCGGCGGCACCGCCGTTCGGCTCGTTCGGCGGCATCGTGGGCGGCGGCAACGGCGGGGGCGGCGTCCTCCCGCTGCACGGCTGGGCTCTCGACGACAACGGCGTCCAGGCCGTGGACGTGCTGGTCGACGGCCTGGTGGTCGGCCGCGCCAACTACGGCCGCGCCCGGGCCGGCGTCACGGCGAGGTTCCCCGGCCTTCCCAACTCGGCGCTGCCGGGCTTCGGTTTCGAGCTCGACACCACCCACTTCCTCAACGGCCTCCATACGGTCGCCATCCGCGTCAAGAGCCTGGCCGGCGAGGTGGTGACGCTGGAGACGAGGACGTTCCAGTTCTCCAACACCGAGCACACCCTGGAGCCGTTCGGCGCCATCGACTTCCCCAGGCCGCAGGCCGAGATGCGCGGCACGTGCGACCTCGTGTCGCTGAACCGGCGCTTCAGCGTGATCGCCGGCTACGCCCTCGACGCGGGGACGCAGGAGGACGACTCCGGCGTCTCCTACCTCGAGCTGCTCATCGACCGCGCGGTGGTCAGGAACACCAAGCTCGACTGCACCTTCCTGACCGCCACCGGCGGGCTCACCGACTGCTACGGCCTGCGCCGGCTCGACATCGAGCGGAACTTCCCCGGCCTCAAGGACAGTCCCCACGCCGGCTTCCGCTTCGTCCTCGACGTCGGAGCGGACATCGCCCTGGGCTACTCCCTGCAGGGCCAGCACCTGATCACCATCCGGGCGGGCGACGTCGCGAACCAGTCGCGCAACATCGCCGAGTTCCCCGTCACCTTCTCGTGCGACCAGAACCTGCCGAACGAGAACGCCGTGGGCGACATCGACCTGACGCTGCGCGGGCTGCTCTACAACGGCGTCATCCAGGTGACCGGCTGGGCCCTCGACTGGGAGGTCGTGAGCTCCGTCCAGATCCTGGTGGACGGCCACCCGATCGGCAACGCCACCTACGGCGTGCCCCGTCCGGACGTCCTCGCGCTGTCCTTCTACCCGGGCTATCCGAACATCGCCGCTCCCGGCTGGCGGTTCCCCCTCGATACCCGGATCTTCGAGAACGGCGAGCACTTCCTCGACGTGATCGTGACGGACGCGCAGGGCCGGACGACCTACATCGGCAAGCGGCGTTTCGTCATCAACAACGTCGGCGGCTAGCCAGCGCCGGCTGTCCCCGGAGCGGCCGCAAGAGCCGCCCCCGCCACTGAGCGCCCCATCTCCGGATGGGGCGTTTCATGCTTCCAGGCCATGGTTTTTTCCCGGTGCTATCCTTCGCGGGCATGTCGGGGCTTACGGCGGGGATTGACCGCATCCTGTTCTTCGGTACGCCGGATTTCGCGGTGCCGGCGCTCGCCGCCCTGGTGGACGCGGGCCGGGCGCCCGTGCGCGTGGTGGCCCAGCCCTCGCGGCCCGCCGGGCGGGGCAACCGCCTGCAGGACCCGCCGGTGGCGGCCTGGGCGCGCGAGCACGGCCTCGAGGTGATGCAGCCCGAGCGCGTCCGCGATCCCGCCTTTCTGGAGAGTGCCGCGGCGCTCTCGCCCGACCTGGCGGTGGTCGTCGCCTTCGGCCAGATCTTTCCCCGCGCCCTGCTCGACCTGCCCCGTCACGGCTGCGTCAACCTGCACGCCTCCCTGCTGCCCCGCTGGCGCGGCGCCTCGCCGATCCAGGCCGCCGTGGCCGCGGGCGACACGCGGACGGGAGTGACCACGATGTTGATGGCGGAAGGGCTCGACTCCGGTCCCATCCTGCTCCAGGAGGAGCTGGAGATCGGCCCGGACGAGACGGCGGGCGCGCTCTCGCGCCGCCTAGCGGAGATGGGGGGACGGTTGATCGTGGAGACGATCGAGCGGCTGGAGCGGGGCGGGCTCGAGCCCCGGCCCCAACCGGCCGCGGGCGTCACCTTCGCGCCCAAGCTGGCGCGCGACAGCGGCCGCGCCGACTGGCGCCTCGCCGCCCGCGAGATCCACGACCGCCTGCGCGCCTACACGCCGTGGCCGGGCCTGACCGCGGAGCTGCGCGGCGCGCCCGTGAAGATCCTCGCGGCCGAGCCGCTTGCCGAAGAACATCCGGGAGAGGCCGCGCCGGGCGCCATCCTCGGGCTGCGCGGCGGCCGGCTCGCCGTGGCTTGCGGCGGCGGCACCGTGCTCGGCCTCGCCGAGCTGCAGCGCCCGGGCAAGCGGGCCCTGCGCGCCGCGGACTTCGTCAACGGGGAACGGCCGCGGGCCGGCGAGAGCTTTTCTTGAGCCGGGGATCCCGAGAGAGCATGTCCAAGCGACACTTCGCGCCGCCTCCCACCCCGCAGACCGGCGCCGGCCGCGGCCGGGCTCCCCGGCGGACGCCGCAGGACAACGTGCGCGGCGCGGCGGCCTGGGTGCTGGAGCGGACCCTCCAGTCGATGGCGCCGGCGGACGCCTTCCTGGAGAGCGCCCTGCCGCGCTTCGACGAGCGCGACCAGGGGCTGCTGCGGGAGCTGGTGATGGGGAGCCTGCGCTGGCTGCGCCGGCTCGACCACGTCATCGCGGCCGCGAGCAGCCGCTCGTTCCAGCAGATCGAGGCGGTGCTCCACGCGCCCCTGCGCGTCGCCATCTACCAGCTCCTGTTCCTCGACCGCGTGCCCGCCCACGCCGCCGTCCACGAGGCTGTCGAGCAGGCCCACCAGCTCACCCACCGCGGCGGGGCGAGCTTCGTCAACGGCGTGCTGCGGCGCATCGCCCGGGCGCCGCGGCTGGAGGACTGGCCGGTGACGGAGGCCGACCCGGTGCGCCGCCTGGGCATCGAGAAGAGCCATCCCGACTTCCTCGTCGCCCGCTGGATCGAGCGCTTCGGCCACGAGCGGGCCCTCGCCCTGCTCGACGCCAACAACCGGGCCAAGCCCATGCACCTGCTGGCCTTCCGCGACCGCGGCGGGCGCGAGATGCTGGCCGAGACGCTGATCGACGACGGCCTGGAGGTCGAGCCGGCCGCCCTCTCGCCCCTGGCGCTCATCGTCCGCCGGGGCAGCCCGTTCGCCTCGGCGGCCTTCCAGCGCGGCGACTGCTACGTCCAGGACGAGGCGAGCCAGGCCGCCGCCCTGATCCCGCCGCCACGCCCCGGCGAGACGATCCTCGACGCCGCGGCGGCGCCGGGCGGCAAGAGCTTCTCCCTGCTCGCCTCGGAGCCCGGCGTGCGCATCACGATGAGCGACGTCGCCCTCGCCCGCGCCAACGTGCTGCGCGCCAACCTCCGGCGGCTGCGCCGCGACCTGCCGCTGGCCGTGGCCGACGCGGGAGCGCCCCCTTTCGGCCGCCCCTTCGACCGCGTCGTGCTCGACCTTCCCTGCACCGGCACGGGGACGCTGCGCCGCCACCCGGAGATCAAGTGGCGGATCAGCGAGAGCGAGATCGGGCGCCTCTCCCGCCAGGCCCTGCGGCTGCTCGAAGGCGCGGCGCCGCTGGTGGCGCCCGGCGGGCGGCTGGTCGCCATCACCTGCTCGCTCGAGCGGGAGGAGAACGAGGACGTCATGGCACGCTTTCTCGCAACCAATCCGGGGTTCTCCCTTTCGCCACTTGAAGATTTGCTTGAAAACCCTATCGCAGCAGGGATTACGGGCCCCGGAGGGTGGCGGATCCTGACCGGCGGGGAGCACGACGGGTTTACCGTCAACGTGCTCGAGAAAACCAAGATCTAAGCGGTTCTGCGCTCATCAGACTGTATTGACAGCCCACCCGGGTTGCCTTATCGTTTCCGCCAGTCACTTTCGTTCCAAAAAACGACTCAAGGAGGCACAGATGGCTGGCAAGGCTGACCTGGTGAATAGTATTGTGGACGCTGTCGAGGGTGTGACCCGCCGGCAGGCCACCGCGGCATTCGAGGCGGTGTTCGGTGCGATCTCCGCCGCGCTGAAGGCGGGCGAGACGGCCAAGGTTCCCGGTTTCGGCAGCTTCGCCGTTTCCGAGCGCGGCGCCCGCAAGGGCCGCAACCCCGCGACGGGCGAATCGATCACGATCAAGGCCAGCAAGAGCGTGCGCTTCAAGGCCGGCAAAGAGCTCAAGGAGTCCGTCAACACCAAGAAGCGCGGCCGCAAGTCTTCGTAGTCGCCAGTCACGCCTCCTGCCCGAAGCCCCGCGAGCGTCTGCGCCGCGGGGCTTTGGTGTTTCTGGGAGGCCTACCGGATGTGCCGGTACAGCCGCGCCAGGCGGTGCGGCGAGACGCCCAGGAAGTACAGGATCCAGATCAGCCAGTTGGTCGCCACGGTGCGGACGGTGCCCTGCTCGAGGAAGCGCCGGGCGCCCGTCGTCACCGGGTCCTCGATGATCGTGAAGCCCGGCAGGCGGCGCAGCCGGGCCGCGAAGTCCAGGTCCTCCAGGATCGGCCAGTCCTGGAATCCCCCCAGCGCCTCGAAGGTCTCGCGCGTGGCCCACTGGGCCTGATCCCCCAGCGGGACGCGGATCAGCCGCGTGCGCCAGTTGATGAGCCGCGAGCCCAGCCGCTGCAGCGGGCGGTCGGCGTCGAAGCGGAGGAGGAAGGCGCCGCCGCAGGCGCCCTTCGCGGCCGCCGCGCGGACGGCCTCGGCGCCGTGCGCGGGCAGCGTCGTGTCGGCGTGGAGGAAGAGGAGCACGTCCGCCGTGGCGGCCGCGGCCCCCCGGTTGAGCTGGCCGCCGCGCCCTGGCGGACCCGAGACGACGCGGGCGCCCATCTCGCGGGCCACCTCGACCGTGCGGTCGCCGCTGCCGCCGTCCGAGACCACGACCTCGTCGGCGGCCGCGAGGATCGCGGGCAAATGGCGGCGCAGGGTGTCCTCCTCGTTGAGAGTGGGCACCACGATCGCCAGTCGCATGGGGCTCAAGGTGGCGAAATGCTAGCATACGCCGTCCCATGAGCTCTCAAGGTTCCTTCAGCCACCTCGACTCCCAGGGCAGCGCCCACATGGTCGACGTTTCGGAGAAGCCGGTCACCCGGCGCGTCGCCGAGGCCTCGTGCCGCGTGCTGCTCTCCGCCCAGACCCTGATCCGCCTGGCCAACCTGCCCAAGGGGGATGCCTTCGCCGTCGCCCGCCTCGCCGGCATCCAGGGCGCCAAGCGCACCTCGGAGCTGATCCCGCTGGCGCACCAGATCCCCCTCGACCAGGTGGAGATCGAGATCCATCCCATCCAGGACGGCGTCGAGATCCGCAGCCGCGTCGTGGTCACCGCCCGCACCGGCGCCGAGATGGAAGCGCTCCTCGCCTGCTCGACCGCCGCCCTCGCCCTCTACGACATGGTCAAGGCCGTCGAGCGGGGGGCCGTGATCACCGACCTGCGCCTGGAAGGCAAGACCGGAGGGCGGACGGGAACGTTCCGCCGCGAGCCATGAACATGAGCATGAAGAAAACATGAGCATGAAGATGAAGACGAACCCATGATCCGCACCGGCCTCGACCGTCTCCTCGCCGATCCGTCCCGCCTCGAGGGGCGGTGCTACGGCGTGCTGGCCCATGGCGCCTCGGTCACCCGCGAGGGCGTGCCGATCCACCTGGCCCTTTCCGCGAGCCCGGCGGGGCCGCCGCGGGCCCTCTTCGGCCCCGAGCACGGCTACTACGGCATCGAGCAGGACATGATCGCCGCCGAGAGCGGCAACGATCCCTGGACGGGCGCGCCCATCGTCTCCCTCTACGGCGACTCCGAGAAGAGCCTGCGGCCGTGCCCGTCGGCGTTCGCGGGGCTCGACCTGCTGCTGATCGACCTCCAGGACGTCGGCTCGCGCTACTACACCTACGTCGCGACCGGCGTCTGGGCGGCCGAGGCGGCGATGGCCGCGGGCTGCGAGGTCTGGGTGCTCGACCGGCCCAACCCGCTGGGCGGCGAGGTCGTGGAGGGCAACCTCCTCCAGCCGGGCTACGAGTCCTTCGTCGGCGCCTTTCGCCTGCCCGTGCGCCACGGCCTGACGTTCGGCGAGCTCTTCCGCCTGGAGGCGCGGCGCCGGGGCTGGAACGGCAGCCACTCCAACTTCGCCGTCTGGTATGTTGGAGGCTGGCGCCGCTCCATGACCTGGGAGCAGACCGGTCTGCCCTGGATCGCCCCGTCGCCCAACATGCCGACGACGGCGACGGCCCTGGTCTATCCGGGCGGCTGCCTGATCGAGGCGACGGAGATCTCGGAAGGGCGCGGCACCACGCGTCCCTTCCAGCTCAACGGCGCGCCGTTCGTCGATCCCAAGCGTCTGGCCGACGACCTCAACGGGCGCGGCCTGCCGGGCGCCGTCTTCGTGCCGACCTATTTCCGGCCGCAGTTCCAGAAGCACAAGGGGAAGGTCTGCGGCGGCGTCGAGCTGCTGGTGACGGACCGCGACGCCTTCCCGTCCTACCGCGCCGGCGTCGAGCTGCTGGACGCTCTCCACCGCCTCTGGCCCGAGGAGTTCGCCTGGCGCGAGGCGCCCTACGAGTTCGTCTCCGACCGCCCGGCCATCGATCTCCTGGCGGGAGGGCCGGAGTGCCGCGAGGCCATCGAAAAAGGAGCCGGCCTGGAGGATTGGATCGCGGGCTGGAGAGCGGACGAGGAGGCCTTCCGGGAAGAGCGGCGGGAGATCCTGCTGTACCCGGAGGAGGGGGCGTGAAGGCCGCATTTTCCTCACCCCGAAGGGGTGGACGTTGAATAGCCTGGGGTTTCAACCCCAGGCGGGGCCGGCACTGAGCCGGCGAAACGTTGTGTGCCGGCCCTTCGGGGCTTGGATGGGTTTTGGGGCCCGCGTACCTGGGGTTGAAACCCCAGGCTATTCAAATTTCGCCCTTTCAGGGCGGGGTGGGAGACCGGCGTGAAGGCGCCCCATCTCCTGCGCGTCGACGACACCCCGGACCGTTTCGCCCCCCTGATCGAGGCCGCCCGCGCCCTGGGCCTGCGGATCGGTTGGCTGGAGCTCGGCGCCCGGCCCGCGCCCATCCCGGAATCCCTGGAGAGCGCCGCCGGCCTGGGCGTCCTGCGCGCCGTCTCGGTGGGAGAGGGGCGGATGGTCGCCGTCAAGCCCATGCGCGGGCCGTCCGTCCTCAAGGATCTCCTGCGGGAGCACTTCCAGGGCTGCGCCCTCGTGCTCGTGCGCGGAGAGGTGGACGCGCCGTCCCTCCAGACCGAGGACGGCCTCTCCTGGCGTCTGACCTTGACCGGCAACGCCACGCGGCTCTTCTCGACCTCTCAGCTCGTCACCACCCTGCGCAAACCCCATCCCTGGGATCCCACGGAATAGGTCCGAGCGATCGCGACCGCGGTCGGAGCGGCTGCGACCAAGGTCGGAGCCGTTGCGACCAAGGTTTGCGCGGCTGCGACCACGGTCGGAGTCACTGCGACCAAGGTCTGAGCCACTGCGACCGTGGTCTGAGCCACTGCGACCAAGGTCTGAGCCGTTGCGACCAAGGTCTGAGTCACTGCGACCAAGGTCTGAGCCGTTGCGACCGCGGTCTGAGTCGCTGCGACCAAGGTCTGAGTGGCTGCGACCAAGGTCTGAGTGGCTGCGACCGTGGTCTGAGCCATTGCGACCAAGGTTTGAGCGGCTGCGACCGGGGTCGCAGTCGTTGCGACCACGGTCGGAGCCGTTGTGACCAGGACGCCCCGCCCGGGCATCGAGGCTTTGGATCTGCTCGCGGCGTACGAGGCGCATGCGGTGCTCGGTTCCAAGTTTCGCTCGGACATGCTCCACATTGCTCTCGCTACGGTGGCCGACGTAGACTTACTTGTGAGCTGGAACTTCAAGCACATCGTGCGGTTTGACAAGATCCGGCTCTTTAACGCCGTAAACTTGGAACAAGGATACAAAGCGCTCTCTATTCACTCACCTCGCGAGGTAACAACCCGTGACAGAGACTCCAATCCGAGCCGTTGAGATGGTTCGCGCCATCCGAGATGCGATCTACGAAGAAACGAAAGCGCTCTCGCGTGAAGAATTAAAAGCCTTCTTCGCGCGTGAGGCCGCAGCGATGCGCAAAGAGAGTCAGGAGTCGGGTCCAAGCAGCCAGCCGGCGCCTGCACGGACTGCGCGAACGCGCCGGTAGCGTCTGAGGCAGGGGGACTTACATAATCCCACCTCCTCGCTTTCATCCCCCCGTCCCGCCTCCCGCCCCTGACGGCACTCCTCAGGTATCACGGTCCACCCCCGGGTCGCCTTGCACCCCCGGGAGGCTTTTGCCACAATGCGGCATAAACCGGGGGCGGTTTCCCCCGCGATCTCCTTCCGTGAACGAGAGGTGTGTACCGTGAGCGAGCCCATCAAGTTCTTCCTTCCTGGCCCGTCGTACGTGCCCCAAGATGTTCTCCAGGCGATGACCAAGCCCCTGGTCGGGCACCGGTCGGCCAGTTTCAAGGATTTCTACGTGAGGATGTCCCAGCGGCTGCAGCAGGTGCTGCGCACCTCGGGGGATGTCCTGGTCGCCACGGGCAGCTCGACGCTCGTCATGGAGAGCGCGGTCCTCTCCTGCGTCCAGCAGGACGTGCTGAACCTCACCAACGGCGCGTTCTCCGAGCGCTGGCATTCGATCTCCAAGTCGCTGGGGAGGACGGCGGACAAGCTCTCGTTCCCATGGGGTCAGGCGATCGACCCGGATCTGGTGCGCTCCGCCCTGCGCCGCAAGCGCTACGAGGCCGTCACCCTGGTCCACAACGAGACCTCGACGGGCGTCATGAGCCCCATCGCGGACGTCGCCCGCGCCATCCGCGAGGAGAGCGACGCGCTGATCATCGTGGACACGGTCTCCTCGCTGGGCGGCGCCCGGGTCGAGACGGACGACTGGGGGATCGACATCGTGCTCGCCGGCACGCAGAAAGCCATCGCCGTGCCGCCGGGCCTGACCCTGTTCACCCTCTCGGAGCGCGCGGCCGGGCGGGCCGCGAAGGTGCCGCACCGCGGCTTCTACACGGACGTGCTCCGCTACCAGGAGAAGCACCGCGAGGGCGGGTTCATCACCACCCCGGCGATCTCGCTGCTCTACGGGCTCGACGTCCAGCTCGACCGCATACTCGCCGAGGGGATGGAGGCGCGCTGGGCCCGCCACGAGCAGCTCTACCGGCAGACGGCCCGGTGGGCCGCCGCCCGCGGCTGCGCCTATGCCTCGGCCGAAAGTGCCCGGTCCGTCACCGTGAGCTGCCTCTATCCGCCGGCGGGCGTCGATCCGCAGGCCATCGTCAAGGGCCTCGCCCAGCGCGGCTACACGATCGGCGGCGGCTACGGCGACTGGAAGCCCACGACCTTCCGTATCGGCCACATGGGCGAGGTCCGCGAGAGCGATCTCGAGGCCCTGCTGGCCGAGATCGATCAGATCCTCGATTCGATCCTCAAAGAACAGGCCGCCGTTCCGGCGGCTCGCTGAAAGGTAAATACACTGCCATGCCAAGGATTCTGATCGCGGACACCCTCGACCCCTCCGGCTTCGCCCTCTTCGAGGCCGCCGGCCTGGAGGTCCATCAGCTCACGGCGGAGGAGCGCCCGCGGCTCAACGAGATCGTGGCGGACTTCGACGCCCTCGTGGTGCGCAGCTCCACCCAGGCCACGGCCGAGCTGCTCAAGGCCGGCAAGCGCCTCAAGGTGGTGGGCCGCGCCGGCATCGGCGTCGACAACGTGGACGTGGCCGCCGCCACCGAGCTGGGCATCCTGGTGGTCAACGCCCCCATGGCCAACCTGATGTCGGCGACCGAGCACACCTTCGCGCTGCTGCTCTCGCTCGCCCGGCGGGTGCCGGAGGCCGACGCCTCGATGAAGGCGGGGGAGTGGAACCGCAAGCTCACCGGCATCGAGCTTCAGGGCAAGACCCTGGGGATCATCGGCTTCGGGCGCATCGGCCAGCGGGTGGCGGACCGGGCGCGGGCCTTCGAGATGAAGATCGTGGCCTACGATCCCTTCCTCGACGCCGCGGCGGCCCGCAAGCTGGAGGTGGAGCTGCTGCCCTTGGAGGAGCTGCTCTCCCGCTCGGACATGGTGACCCTGCACGTGCCGATGACGGACCAGACCCGCAACCTGCTGAACCGGGAGACGATGGCGACGATGAAGAAGGGCGCCCTCATCGTCAACTGCGCCCGTGGCGGCGTGGTGGACGAGGAGGCCCTGCTCGCATCGCTGGAGGCGGGCCACATCGGCGGCGCGGCCCTCGACGTGTTCGCCGAGGAGCCGCCCAAGGACCTCCGGCTCGTGCGCCACAAGAAGGTCGTGGCGACGCCCCACCTGGGAGCGCAGACCCGCGAGGCCCAGGAGCGGATCTCGATCGAAACGGCCGAGATGGTGATCGCGGCCCTCTCGGGCTCGCTCGCCGTGGCGGCGGTCAACCTGCCGTTCCGGTCCGCGGGCGGCCGGGCCGAGCCGTTCATGGCCCTGGGCGAGACCCTCGGGCGCATGGCCTGCTCGATGCTCGACAGCGCGCCCCAGCGGCTGCAGGTGGACCTCTGGGGCCTCGACGAGGCGCTGCGGGTGCCGGTGACGGTGGCCGTGCTCAAGGGGCTGCTCACGCCGTTCCTGGGGACGACGGCCATCAACTACGTCAACGCCGAGCGGATCGCCGAGAGCCGGGGGATCGAAGTCGTACGCGCCACCCACAGCGCCCAGGGCGAGTATCCGCAGCTCGTGGACGTGACCCTCTCGGGCGGCGGCCGCAGCGTGGAGCTGGGCGGCACGGTGTTCGGCGACGACGACGCCCGCGTGGTGCGCTTCGAGAACTACCGCCTGGAGTTCCGTCCGGAGGGGAACCTCCTGGTGCTGGAGAACTTCGACAAGCCCGGCGTGGTGGGCAAGGTCGGCACCCTGCTGGCCGAGGCGAACATCAACATCGCGGACATCCATCTCTCCCGCCGGGGCGAGGAGGCGCTGGCCGTGTTGCGCCTGGACCAGGAGCCGACGCCGGCCGTGGTGGAGAAGCTCGCGGCGCTGCCGGAGGTGAAGTCGGCTCGGCGGGTGTTGTTGGGGTAGAAGCAAGATAAACTCCGCCGGCACCACGGGAGACGCCCCACGGGCGTCTCTGCAATAGGGTCGGTGCCACAACCAAGGAGAACCCCGCATGGCCCACGTAGGAGTCGTTTTCGGAGGCCGCAGCGTCGAGCATCAGGTCTCGATCCGCTCGGCGCGCACCGTCGTTCAAGGTCTGCGCGAGTCGGGTCACACCGTGACGCCCCTGGGGATCGCCCAGGACGGCTGCTGGATCGACGCCAAGGCTTCGGAGGCCGTGATCTCGAGCCAGGGCACCCGGGAGATCCCGCCGCTCGGCATCCCCGTGGCGCCCACGCTCCGCCACCTGCTCGCCTCGGGGATCGACGTGGCGTTTCCCATCCTCCACGGCACCTGGGGGGAGGACGGCACGTTCCAGGGCTTGTGCGAGATGCTGGACCTCCCGTACGTGGGGGCCGGAGTCACCACCAGCGCTCTCGCCATGGACAAGGTGCTCTCCAAGCGCCAGCTCGCCGCGACCGGCGTGCCCGTGGTCGAGTTCGAGGCCATCACCCGCCGGCAATTCGAGGAGAGGCCCGCGGAGTTCCTGGCGTCCTGCCTGCTCCTGCAGTTTCCCCTCTTCGTGAAGCCCAGCGTCGGCGGCTCCAGCGTGGGAGTGCGCAAGGTCGTCAGCGGCTCCGATCTCGAAGAGGCCATCCGTTTCGCGTTGCGCTTCGACGACGTGGTGCTCGTGGAGCGGGGCGTCGTGGGGCGGGAGCTCGAGTGCGCCGTCCTGGGCTACCGGGAGGTCGCGGCTTCGGCGGTGGGGGAGATCATCCCCGGCAACGATTTCTACGACTACGAGGACAAGTACCTGCAGGACACGGCCGGCCTGGTCGCTCCGGCGGACCTCCCCGAGGCCATCTCCACCCTGATCCGCAAGACCGCCATAGAGGCCTTCACGGCCCTCGGCGGCGCGGGCCTCGCCCGCGTCGACTTCCTCCTCGAAGGGGAGACGGAGGAGGGCCTTTTCGTCAACGAGCTCAACACCCTCCCCGGCTTCACCAGCATCTCGATGTATCCCCGCCTGTGGGAGATCTCCGGCCTGCCGCTCCCCAGCCTGGTGGACCGCCTGGTCAAGGTTGCCCTCGACCGTCACCAGGACCGGCGGCGGCTGGACGAGGGGATCAAGGATTTCCTGACGGACCTGAATCAGAAGGCCTGACCGGCGCTTCGCTTTCTTCCCCCCGCGCCAGCCGATCGAGAAGCGCCAACCGCTCGGCGCGATCGGGGGACATCGGTCCCGCGTCGAGGCACCGGCCGCCGCGCACGCCCAGGGCGCGGGAGGCCCGGGGCACGAAGGGCTCGATGTCGTGCGAGACCACGACGACGGCGGCTCCCGACGCCAGCAAACGGTCCACCCAGGCGAGCAGATCCTCCCGGGCTCCCCGGTCCATGGCTTCCAGCGGCTCGTCGAGCAGGGCGTGGCTCGGCGTGCCCACGAAGGCGGCGGCGAGCACGGCCCGGCGGCGCTGGCCCATCGAAAGCTCGCGGACGGAGCGGTGGGCGAGCCCGCCGAGGCCGGCGGTCTCCAGGGCCTCTCGTCCCCGCTGGCGCGGCTCGCCGCGCAGGCGGCAGACGAGGTCGAGGATCTCCCCGACGGTGGCGTAGGGCGTCAGGTCCGGCTGCTCGGGCACGTAGACGAGCCCCCGCCGGGCCGCGGCTTCGTCCACCCAGAGGTCCCGGCCGTCGATCTCCACGCGTCCCGTCTCCGGCCGCTCGATGCCCGCCGCGAGCTTGAGAAGCGTGCTCTTGCCGCAGCCGTTGGGGCCCAGCAGCAGCGTCAGGCCCGGCCCGATCTCCAGGTCCACGCCCGCCAGGACGGGCTCGCCGTCGCGATAGGAGAAAGACGACTGGTGGAAGCGGATCACGAGGCGCTCCAGGACTGCGGATCGCCCGCCGCTAGGTGATGCAGCTCCAGCCACCGGCTGACTTTCTGCCGGCGCTCGCGTTCGGCCGCGGCGCGGACGGCGAAAGGCGTCGCGGCGAGGGCGAGGAGGGCGGTCCAGGGCAGCAGGGCGACCAATGCCGAGAGGAAGAAGCCCTCGCCGAGGATCTCCCCCGCCGCGCCGGCCCGCCGCTCCGGGGCGCGCCGCATCGCTCCGGCGGCTCGCGCGGCGAGCGGCGGCAGGATGGCGAGGACGGCGAGCGCGGCGGGATCGATCCATGCAGCCAGCAGCACCAGCGGCAGGGCGTGAAGCCCCAGGAACAGGGCGTCGGCGCCCACGCGCCGGGCCGCGGACCAGGGGAGCGAGCGCGACCAGGGCCACGCCGGGCGGCGCACGGCGAGCGATTCGCCCATCTGCGAGAGCAGGAGCACCACGGCGCAGCCGGCTCCGAGGCGGGCTCCCAGCCGCGCGTGCTCCGGCGCCAGGGTGTTGTGGGCGATGAAGGCCCAGGCCGCGCCCACGGGCAGGAGGCCGAGGAAGAAAGCGCCTGGGAGGGTCCGGCCCACGGCCCGCCAGGCGATCCGGAACTCGAGCAGCCTGCCGCTGCCCGAGCGCCGCGCCTTGACGATCGGCGGGCCGCCGATCCGGGCGAGCGAGCCCGCCGCGAGGTCCGCCGCGACGGCGAGGGCCGCGCCGATCCCCAGCAATCCCCAGCCGCCGGCGCCCGCCACGAAAGCGCCCGCGAGCGCCAGGGGCATGGACGCCCACCGCCGCCGGGCCGGCGTGACGGCGATCGCCGCCGCCCAGGCGGTGACGGCGAGCGCGAGCGCGTCCACGATCAGGGTGGACGCGGCGCGGGAGGCGTAGGCGGCGAGGGCGAGCAGGAGGATCAGCAGCGGCGCCTGGGCCACGGCGATGGCGATCCCCGCCGCCCGCCGGTGCGCGGCGCCGCTGACGGGAAGGTGCCGCAGCCATCCGCCGAGTCCCCGGCAGATCCGGGGAGACGCGGCCGCCGCCGCTCCCAGGCAGATCGCGGCGACCGTCGCGGCCGATCCTCCCGCCGAGCCCGCGCCGAAAAGGACATGGGAAAGGGAGGTCAGGAAGTCGTTGCCGAGCAGAAAGCCGCCCCCCACGGCGGCGGTGACCACCGGCACGAACACCCGCATCGCCAGCCGGGCGCCGACGGCGAGGTGGAAGCGGAGGAGAGGGAGAGCGGACATGGAGGGGCGATTGTAGGGGGAGACGATTGTAGGCCAGATGATCGTCGGGCAGTCGCCTACCTGTCCTCCCCCGTCCCCCGCGTCTCCTTCTCGCACGTATCCGCGTCCGGGATCGCGTTGAGCTTGCGCGCTCGCAGGCCGAGATTGGTCTCGCCGCAGCAGCGCAGGAGGGCATCGAAAAACGGCTTCGCCGCCTCGGGATCGCGGCCTTCGAGCCAGTTGCCCGCGGTGGCCAGGATGCGCGCCTTCTCGATGGAGCCGTCCGGCAGGAGGTCCGCGGCCGAGCGGGCGAGGTCGGCTCCGCGATAGCGGTAGTGGAAACGCTTGGCGGGCTTGATGCGGCTCCGGGCCGCCCGCTGCCGCTCGTCCGCCGTGGCGGCGAAGCGGCTGAGCTTGCCGCCGAGGCGGGCCTGGGCGTAGGGATCGCTCTCGTATTGCCCCTGGTAGAGGAACCAGTCGGGCTCCAACTCGGTGCCGAAGAGCTCCAGGCCCTGGTGGCGGGTGACGCACGCGGCGCGGAAGAGGGACCGGGCCCGCTCTTCGGCCGGCCGCTGGGCGTCGCGGCCCTCGGCCTGCCAGCGGATCAGCCTCTTCAACGGCAATCCCATGAACGTGGGAAGGAACTTCTCCGCCTCGACGTACCGCCCCTCCCGCGCCAGGCGGCGTCCCACGAGGTAGCGCAGGTCGTAGGCCACGCGCTCATTGTCCGGGGTCACGATTCCACCGTAGAGCATCGTCCAGCCATCGCTGTAGCCTTCGGGCCGGTGGGAGGAGAGGACGGTCGGCCAGGCGTGGTCCACGAAGGTGCGCAGCTCGTCCAGGGTGAACACCCGCTCGGCGACGTAGGCGGCGTCGGGCCAGTAGCCGCCGGCCAGGAGGGTCAGCAGGGCCCCTTCGTAGTCGCCCTGGGCGAGCTGGGCGGCGCCGCGGTCGCCCTCGGTGCGGGGAGCGAGCGCGGGCTGGGCCTTGTTTGCATAGACCTGGAAGGGATCGCGTTCCGGGCCGGGGTCCTTGGGCAGCATCCTCCCGGCGGCCATGAGGGGCACTTCGGCCTCGGCGAGCTTGCCGGCGCGCATCAGGAGCTTGGCCTGGATCCAGGAGGCCATGGGGCCGCTGGCGTGCTTCAGCCACTCCTCGGCGGTGGCGAAGTCGCCCGCCCGATAGGAGACCCAGGCGAGGCGGTCCGCGTCGAAGAAGTTGGGATTGGCCTGCTTGACCGCCGCCAGCCACTTGCGGGCCGGCGCGGGATCGAGGGAGCCGCCGTCCGCCTGGCCCCATTGGGAGAGCACGTAGCCGGTCATGATGGGCTGCGCGTCCCGCGAGCCGGCTACCAACTTCAGGAGCGGGGGATCGTTGAGCAGCTTCGCGCAGGTGAACCGGATCGATGGCAGGGCCGTCGGATCGCCGGCCCGGAATTGCCGCAGGTAGAGCGTCAGGGTCTCGGCGGGCCGCTTCCGGTTCCACTCGGCCCGGGCCTGCCAGCCGAGGCTGGCGACCTCGAGGCCCAGTGGATCGGGGAAGAAGGCCTGGGAGGCCAGCTCGCGAGTGAGCTCGAACCATTTCACGGCCTCTTCCGGGTCCTGGGCGACACTGGAACGGCCCAGCATGTACGCGGCCCAGGTCGAACGGTGGCGGCGCTCCGCCGCGGGGCGGTCGAGGAGCCTCTTCCAATGCGCCCGCGCCGTCCCGAGCCGGCCCTGGTGGTAGGCGATGGCGCCCCGGAGATAGTCGTCGACCTCGCCGGGCAGGCCCGCGGGGACCTCGAGGTCCGGCAGCACCGGAGGCGGCGGCGGATTGCGGAACGAGAGCGTTTCCCGGCGCCAGGCGAAGACGGCCTCGCCGTACTCGGTCAGGCGGTCGCGGACCTCGGCGTAGCGAGAGCTCAGGTTGCGGTCCGAGATCGTGGTCTCGAGATCCCGGAGGTCGGCGTCGGCGGTCTGGCGATAGGGTCCCCGCTCGTCGATCACGGCGGCGGGCTTGACCGGGCCGTCCCTTCGGAAGGGCGAGGGCGCGGGTGTGAGAGCGTCCTTGAGCCAGGTCGTCGGCGCTTCGAGGATGCGGTTGTCGTCGGTCAGCAGCCAGATGGGGAAGTAGGGGCCGCACGCCCAGAGCGTGAAGGCTCCGGACGATGCGGCGAGGACGAAGGCGGCGGCGCGGGCCAGCGTCGTTCGGCGGGGCATGATTGTTTTACGGAATTCTCGCCGCCCCCGTTTCCCCTCCCGATCCTTACCGCGACCCTTCCTCCTCCTCCGCCGGCGGCTTCGTCTCCGCCTCGCAGGCGTCCTCGACGTTCGACACCGCGTTGGCCTTGCGGGACTTGCGGCCAACGTCGGTGTCCGCGCAGCAGCTCAGGATGGCGTCCAGGAACGGCCGGGCGGCCTGGGGATCGCGCCCTTCCAGCCAGTTGCCCGCCGTGGCGAGGATGCGGGCCCTCTCGACGGAACCTTTGGGCAGGAGGTCCGCCGCCGAGCGGGCGAGGGCGGCTCCCCGGTAGCGGTAGTGGAAGCGCTTCGCCGGCTCCGTGCGGGTCTGGCGGACGCGGGCCTGCTCGTCCGCGGAGGGGCCGAGATGGCGGTGCGTCTTGGGATCCGCCCGGCCCGCGGCGAAGGCATCGGTATCGTATTCGGCTCCGAAGAAGAACCAGTCGGGCTCGATCTCCGTGCCCTGAAGCTCCAGCCCCTGGTAGCGGGTGACGCAGGCGGCGCGGAAGAGGGCGCGCGCCCGCTCCTCCGCGGAACGGGCGGCGTCGCGGCCTTCGGCGAGGGAGCGCTGGAGCATCTCGATCCCCGGCTCGCGTGAGGCGGGGAGATAGGCGCGCGCGTCGGCGGTCCGGCCGGCCCGGACGAGCCGGCGGCCGAGGAGGTAGCGCAGATCGTAGGCGATGCGCTCGGCGGGCGGCTCGGCCAGGCCGGCGTACTGGGTCTCCCAAACGTCGGAGTTGTCGACCGACATCGCCGTGGGCTCATGCCGTGACGCCAGGGCGGCGGGCCAGCTCGCGTCCACGTAGGCCCGCAGCTCGTCCACCGTGAGCACCCGCTCGGCGACGTAGGCGGCGTCCGTCCAGTAGCCGCCGTGCAGGAGCGCGTCGAGGGCGGGCACGTACTGGCCCCGGGCCAGGCGGTCCGCGCCCAGCTCACCCAGGGCGCGGGGACGGACGGCCGCGTGGACATCGTTGTCGTAGCCCGTCCAGAGCTCGTCCGCGGGCGCCGTCGCGGGCAGGGCGGCGGCGGCCTGGGCGAGCAGCGGATCGGCGTCCGCCACCTTGCCGGAGCGCAGGAGGAGCTTGGCGCGGACCCAGCGGGTCATGGGAGCGTCCGCCGGAGCGCGCCCGAGCCACTGCTCGGCGGCGGCGAAGTCGCCGGCCCGGTAGGCGATCCAGGCCAGGCGGTCCGCTCCTTCGGTCTGGGTCACCCCGGCCGAGCGGAGGGCGGCGAGCCACTTCTTCGCCGGCGCGGGATCGAGAGGGCCGTCGTAGTCCACGCGGTCCCAGCGCGAGAGCACGTAGGCGGTCTCGATGGCGCGTGCCTCGGGCGAGCGCGCCACCCGCACCAACCCTGCGGGATCGTCGAGCGCCTTGGAAGCGGCCCTGCGGATCGACGGCACGGCGGTGGGATCCTCCGCCTTCGCCTGCTGGAGATAGATCTTCAGCGCTTCGTCATACCGCTTGCGGAGCAGCTCCGCCCGGGCCTGCCAGCCGAGGCTGGCGGCCGCCAGTCCCAGCGGATCGGGGAAACCCTGGCCGACCAGCTCGCGGGTCCGCTGGAATTCCTGGATGGCCGCGGCGGGATCCGCCTCCAGGTCGACCTTGCCGAGCATGAAAGTGGCCCAGGAGGTGCGGTACCGGCGCTCGGCGGCGGGGCGAGCCAGCAGCTTCCGCCAGGCGGCGCGGGCGGCGTCCGGCTTGTCCTGGTGATAGGCGATGGCGCCGCGGAGGTAGTCCTCGAACTCGCCGGGCAGGCCGGGCGGCACGGCGAGCGCGGGCGGCTCGGGGCGCGGCGGCTTGGGATCGGCCCACATCGCCTCCTCGCGCCAGGCGCCGAGGGACTCGCCGAGCTTCACGATAGCCTCGCGGGTCTGGCCGTAGCCGTCGATCAGGGCCTGCCGGCGCTCGGCGGGCATTCCCGCGAGAGCGGCCTCCAGGTCGGCCCGGTCGGCCGCCGCCGTCTGGCGGTAGGGGCCCTTCTCGTCGATCACGGCCATGAAGGCGGGCTTGCCGGCGAGCAGGAGCGGCTGCAGGGACTCGCGCAGCCAGGTCGTGGGCGCTTCGAGGATGCGGCTCTCGTCCGTCAGCAGCCAGGGCGGGAAGAAGGGGCCGCACGCCCAGAGCGCGAAGGCTCCGGGCAGCACGATGGTTGAGACGGCGACGACTTTAGCCAGCTTACCGCGGTAGCTCAATCTGGACCTCCGTAGGGGCCGCGAAGCGCAGCCACGCCACGACCTGGCGCTCCCCAGGGCGCAGCGACGAGGCCCGGCCGGGCCGTTCGAGCCGGACCGCGTGATCACCCTCGCGCCGCAGGCGATAGCCCGCGATGCCATCGGCGGCAAGGAATGTGGCGTCCTTCCATCCTACCCGAACCGAGGCGGGCCAGGGCGCCTCCGCCTGGCCGGCGTTGAGGAGGTCGATCTCCACCAGCCCCGGCTCGGGCGTCCGCACGGCCGAGCGGATCTCGCCCTTGGGAGCGCGCCCCGCCATCACGGCGCGCAGGGTGGGCCACGTCCAGTTGCGCTGGTCGCCCGCGACCGGCAGCCGGTACCAGACGATGCCCGTCATCTCCGGCGGGCGTGCCCGGGTCCAGCCGCGGATCAGCTCCGCGAGGTCGTCCGGATCGCTGCGCGCGTTGCGGATCGTAACGCCGCGGCCGAAGGAGACGAGGGGTCCCTCGGCGAGCAGGCCGATGGGCTTGCCCCGGGCGTTGAAGACCGCCTGATAGCTGTAGGTGGGCAGGGCGACGCGGAAGGGGCGCCCGTAGAGGGCCGCCTGCTCCACCCAATAGCGGGCCGGCTCGATTTTGGTGAGGAGGATGTCCCCCTCGCCGGAATCCTCCAGCGGCTCCGGCGGCTTCAGCGAGTGGACCTGGAGGACGTAGCCGTCGGTCTCCGCGATCAGCTTGCGGAAGGCCCGGTGCTGCCGTGTCCAGACGGGCAGCGCGGTGATCGTGAGGGGCACCGGCGCGGCGGCTGAGCGGAGGGCGGGGAGGAGCTCCCGGTAATCCCCGAGCCGCGCCTCCGGGGAGTCGTAGTCGATCTGGATCTCCGAGAGAGCGATCCCCTTCGCCTTGGCCTCGGCCTTGAGGTCCTGCACGACGGCCTGGAGGCGCTCGACCACTGGAGGCTTGTCGGCGAAGCTTGAGAAAAAGGTGGTGATCCGCACGGCCGCCCCCACGGGCTTGCCGTACTTCTTCAGGGCCTCGGCGTCGAGGGGGATGCGGACCGGGCGCGGCGTCCCCGTCTGCATGTCCACCTCGGCGGCGAGGACGATCAGGCTAGGGAAATCAGACGCCCGCCCTATGGATTCCCGGACAGCCGGAGACCAGCTCCGCTGCCAGACGTAGCCCTCCTGGCGGAGCGGGCCGGAGACGTGGGGCTGCTCCTGGCAGGCGGCGGCCAGGAGGAGAAGAACGAGAGCGGGGAGGTAGGATGGCTTCATGGCTGTAGAATCTCGTTACGAGTAGGCGCATCATGCCCTATGCGGACCGGAGAGCGCCATGAGCCAGCCGCACCGTCTTCCTTTCCGGACTCCTGGGAGCGCCGGCGTCCCGCCGGCCTACTTACTTAGTTAGTCAAGCCGGCGGGACGCCGGCGCTCCCAGGGAGACCAATCTCAATTCTGCTTTGACAGAGCCCCCTGGCCGCCAAGTTGCAATCCCACCTCTCCTAGAACCCCTTTCGGGGACCTGAAAACCAACGGCCCGGAGGTCGTCCGCCATGCGTGTACGCATCGTCTGGCTTTACGCGTCCGTTTTGCTTCTGCTCGGTCTTGCCATGGCTCTGCCTGGAGGGGCGGCGGTGTCCTCCAAGGGGGACAATTTGGAGGCTGCCTGGATCGAGGTGGAGCGGCTGGTCTCCCAGGATCAACTGGAGACGGCCACGGTCAAGGCGGCGACCCTGCTCGACCGGGCCCGGGCGGCGGGAGACGAGGAGATGTGGACCCGGGCTCTCCTCCAGGGAGCCCAGCTCCGCGCCACACTCCACAAGCCCGAGCAGGCGGTCCTCTTCCTGCGGGAGGAGCCCTGGCCCCCGGGCGCCGTTCACCGGGTGGCCCTCGCTCTCTTCTACGCCGAGGCGCTCGCGACCTACAACCGTACCTATGCCTGGCAGATCCGGCAGCGGGAGAGGGTGGACTCCGGCGGCCGCGTCGCCCTCGACCGCTGGACGTCCGAGCAGATCGCGGGCGCCGCCCGGTCCTCCTGTCTGCAGGCCCTGAGCCTGCGGGAGGAGCTTGGGGACGTGCCCGTCTCCGCCGCCAGCTCCTGGCTGGACCCCGGCGATTACCCCCGCCACATCCGGGGCACCCTGCGCGACGCCGCCTCCTATCTCTGCGCGGCGATCCTCGACGATCTGAGCCTCTGGTCCACGGCGGAGAGAGACGACCTCTTCAAGCTCGACCTTCCGGGCCTTATTCGAGGAGGAATCCAGGGAGGAACCCGGGGAGGCGAGAGCGGCGACGTGACCGACGTGCTGGCCGATCCGGCCGCCCATCCGGCGGTGAAGATGGGCGCCATCCTTTCCGACCTCGAGGCCTGGCACCTCGCCGCCGGCCGGCGGGAGGCCGCGCTGGAAGCCCGGCTGGAGCGGCTGCGCCGGCTGCACGAGAGTTTCGCGGAAGGCGAGGACCGCGCGCTGATCCAACGCGATCTCTCGGAGCGCCTCCCCGCCTTCCGCGATCTTCCCTGGTGGTCCATGGGCATGGCCACCCTGGCGGAGCTGATCAAGAAGGACGTGGGCTCGCCCGGCCGCCTCGCCCGGGCCCATGAGGCCGCCGTGGCCGGCCGCGACGCCTACCCGGACTCTCCCGGAGGGGCCCGCTGCCGCTTCATGGCCGAGGAGATCGAATACCCCGGGTACGATCTCGCCGCGCGGCAGAGCGACGGCCTCTCCCGCCGCTCGATCGGCGTCACTCACCGCAACCTCACCGAGATCTATTTCCGCGCCTACTCCCTCGATCTGGAGCGCACCGTCGAGGAGATGGGAGCCATTCCCTCCTACGGCAACGAGCAGTGGCTGAAAGGCATTCTCGGAACCCAGCAGCCCGTGGCCTCCTGGAAGACCCTCCTGCCGGAGGCCTCCGATTTCGAGAACCACGTCACCTGGGTGACTCCTTCCCTCGACCGGCCGGGAGCGTACGTGATCCTCGCCTCGATGCGGGAGGACTTCGCCGCGGAATCCAACAGCATCCTCGCGGCGCCCCTCCTCCTGGGCGATCTCGTGCTGGTGGCTCGCGACCTGCCCGGCGCGGGCCTCGAGGCGCTGGCTCTCTCGGGAGCCACGGGAGAGCCCCTGCCCGGTGTCCGGGTCCGGCTCTACGTTCAGGACTGGAAGACCCGCACGGCCCGCGTCGAGTCGGAGGCGGCGACCGGGGCCGATGGGACGGTCCGCTTCCCCGCGCAGCCGGACAAGAGCTTCCTCCTGATTGGGGAGAGGGCGGGCGAAAAGGCAATGGTCGAGAACGTCGATCGCGCCCCGGGGGTGGAACCGGAGGAGGTCTCGACTCTCCTCTACACCGACCGTGCCGTCTACCGCCCCCTGCAAACGATCCGGTGGAAGGTGCTGGCCTACCGTGGCCGGAAGGCGGAAGCGCGGTTCAATACCCTGGCCGGCGAGACCGTCACCGTGCGCCTCCGGGACGCGAACCGCCAGGTAGTGGAAGAGTGGACGGGAATCACCAACGGGTTCGGCACGGCCTCCGGCGAGATCCGGATCCCGGGCGGCCGGCTCCTGGGGGTCTGGAGCCTGGAGAGCGGCGTCGCGGACTCCGACGGCGAGCAGAGCCAGGCTTATGTGCGGGTCGAGGAGTACAAGAGACCGACCTTCGAGGCCGCCTTACAGGAGCCCGCCGAGGCGCTCCGCCTGGGCCGTCCCGCAAAGCTCTCGGGCAAGGCGGTGTACTACTTCGGCCTGCCCGTCACCCACGGCAAGGCCTACTGGCGGGTGACCCGGAACGCCAATTCTTCCGGGGATTGGTACCGCCGGCAGCACTCTCGGGGCTATTCCGGGCGCTACCCCGGCTCCCGGATCGTCGCCTCGGGCATCTCGGCCCTGTCCGCCGACGGCACGTTCGAGATCGCCTTCACGCCGGAGCCGGCGCCGCGCGACGGCGGCGAGCTGGCCTATGCCTTCGCGGTCTCCGCCGAGGTCACGGACGACGGCGGGGAGACGCGCACGGCGGCCCGCTCCTTCGCCGTGGGCCCGGCCATGGTGGCGGCCACGCTTTGGAGCCAGCACGGCTTTCTGCTGGCCGGCCGGCCGGCCTCCGTGACGGCGGATCGCCGGGACCTCAACGGCGTCCCGCGGCCGGGAACGGGCACCTGGACGCTCCGGGAGCTGCGCCAGCCGGACCATGCCTTCCTGCCGGCCGACGAGCCGGGACAGGCGGCCGAGGACGGAGCGTTCCACACCCCGGGCGACGGGCTGCGGCCCCGCTGGAGCTCGCCTTCCTCCGTCGAGGAGACGATGGCGCACTGGGTGGAAGGCTCCCAGGTGGCCGGCGGTTCCTTGCGCCACGGCGCGGACGGCAAGGCGGAGGTCCCGCTGCCGCCCCTCCAGCCGGGCGCCTACCGCCTGCTCTACGAGACGTTGGACGGCGACGGCGTCCGCGTCGAGGCCCGGCTTGACCTCCTGGCGGTGGGGCCGCGGACGCCCCTCGCCCTGCCGGCGGTGCTGCGGGTCGAGAGCCCAAGCGTCCCCGTGGGCGGCACGGCCCGCCTCCTGGTCCACTCGGACCTCCCCGGCCAGGCCTTCTTCTTCGAGGTCTGGCAAGGCGGCGAGCGGATCGAACGCCGGATGCTGCGCGGCGGCGAGGCGCCGTCCCTGGTCGAGATCCCCATCCGCGAGCGGCATCGCGGCGGCCTCGGCTTCCGGCTCCTCCTCCTGCGCGACCATCAGCTCTTCGACCTGGAGGAGACGGTGAGGGTGCCCTGGGACGACCGCGAGCTGAAATTGAGCTTCGCCACGGTCCGCGACACGCTCCGGCCCGGAGCGCGGGAAACCTGGCGGGTGACGGTGCGGGCGCCCAGGGGCGCCACCCCGGAAGCGGCGGCGGCCGAGGTGCTGGCGGTCATGACCGACCGCAGCCTCGACGTCTTCGGGACCCGCCCCCGCCCCGATCCGCTCGGCCTCTACCCCGACCGCTCCTGGAGCCCGCAGCTCTCCGCGAGGTTGGGGCAGGGTGCCCATTGGTGGGTCTCGCGATCCATGAGGACCATCGGAGGCAGGACCGATTTTCGGAGAGAGAGGCTGCGGTACCTGGAAGGCTTCGGCGCCCGAGGCCCCGGCAGGGGGGACCGCGCCGACTTCGGCGATCTCTGGGTCCTGGATGGCATCGTCCAGCAGTCGATGACTCTCACCGCGGAGAGCCCGGTGCTCGACGAGCGGCGTATCAGCACTGGGGCGACGGCAATCGTCAATTCAAACGTGCCGGCCTACCAAGACTTCGACGGTTTCGAAGAGATGGCGGGAGCGTCCGGCGCCGGTCCGCGTCCGGCTCCGCGCGACAACTTCGCCGAGACCGCTTTCTGGCAGCCCCACCTTCTCACCGGACGGGACGGCACGGCCACGATCGAGTTCACGGTTCCCGGCTCGGTGACCTCGTGGAACGTCTGGGTCCAGGCCGTGACGCGCGACCTGCGGGCGGGCACCCTGGAAAAGGAGGTGCGCAGCGTCCGCGACCTGCTCGCCCGCCCGTACCTGCCGCGCTTCCTGCGCGAGGGGGACCGGGCCGAGATCAAGGTGGTGCTGACCAACGCCGCGAAAAAGCCTCTTGCGGGGGAAGTGACGCTGGAGATCTTCGATCCCGAAACCTCGGAGAGCCGCCTGGCCGATTTCGGCCTGACCCCCGGGGCCGCTCGGCTCCCCTTCACCGTGGCCGCCGAAGGGGGCGCGAGCGTGGCCTTCCCGGTGACGGCTCCTCGGGGGCTGGGGAACGTCGCCTTCCGGGTGCTGGCCACGGCGGGCGACGAGAGCGACGGCGAGCTGCGGCCGCTGCCGCTGCTCCCCTCGCGCGTCCACCTCGTCCAGTCCCGCTTCGCCGCCCTGCGCGGCCCGGGCCAGCGGGTGCTCCGCTTCGAGGACCTGGAGAAGGGCGGCGATCCGACCCGGATCGACGAGCGCATGGTGGTCACCCTCGACGCCCAGCTCTTTCAGGGCGTGCTCGCGGCCCTGCCGTACCTCGCCACCTATCCCTACGAGTGCACGGAGCAGACCCTGAACCGCTTCCTCTCCACGGGAATCCTGACGAGCCTCTTCGACCGCTACCCCGCGGTCGCCCGGCTGGCGGCGGACCTCGCGAAGCGCGAGACGCCCCTGGAGGCGTGGGGCGGCGCCGATCCCAACCGTCTCCTCGGACTGGAGGAGAGCCCCTTCCTCGCCGCCGCGCAGGGAGGCGCCGAGGGGGACCTCGTCCGGGTGCTCGACCCGCGGATCGCCCGCGCGCAGCACGACGCGGCCCTGGCCAAGCTCGCCCAGGCGCAGCGCCCGGACGGCGCCTTCCCCTGGTGGCCCGGCGGGCCGGCCTCCCCCTACCTGACCGCCTATCTCCTCCAGGGCCTGGCCCGCGCCGCCGAGTTCGGCGTCGACGTGCCCAGGGAGATGGTCCAAAAGGGCTGGTCGTACCTGGCGAGGTACTACCGCGAGGAGTATCAAAAGCCCTTGGCCGAGAGCTGCTGCTTCGAGATCCCATTGCTGATCAACTACGCGGCCTCGGCCTATCCCGATCCCTCCTGGATGGGCGAGGCCCTCACCGACGTGGAGCGGCGGCAGATCCTGGACGAGAGCTTCCGCCGCTGGCGCGGACTCTCGCCCTATCTCAAGAGCCTCCTGGCCCTCACCCTCAAGCGCATGGGCCGCCTGGAGGAGGCCCAGCTCGTCTTCGACAGCGTCATGGACGCCGCGCGCACCACGGACGGCGAAGGCACCTTCTGGCAGCCCGAGGAGCGCTCCTGGCTCTGGTACAACGACACCGTCGAGTCCCACGCCTTCGCCCTGCGGACGCTGATCGAGCTGCGGCCGGACGACCCCCGCCGGCACGGCCTCGTGCAGTGGCTCTTCCTCAACAAGCAGCTCAACCACTGGAAGTCCACCCGCGCCACGGCCGAGGTGCTCTACGCCATGGTCCACTATCTCCAGCAGGAGGGGCAGCTCGGCGTGCGGGAGGCCGCGACGGTCCGGACCGGAGGGCAGACCACGGCCTTCGCCTTCGAGCCGGACCGCTACACCGGCAAGGAGAACCGGCTCGTGATCCCCGGCGACAAGATCGATCCGGTCCGCTCCGAGGTGGTGGTGGAGAAGGACACCCCCGGCTTCCTCTTCGCCTCCGCCACCTGGCACTTCTCGACCGACGAGCCGCCGGCGGAGGGGAGCGGCGACGGCCTCTTCCAGGTCTCGCGGCGCTACTTCCTGCGCCTCACGAAGGGCGAGGAGGCCGTGCTCGAGCCGCTGGAGGAAGGGACCGTCCTGAAGCCGGGCGACGAGGTCGAGGTCCAGCTCACCCTGCGGAGCAAGGCGCCCGCGGAGTACGTCCACCTGCGCGATCCCCGCCCCGCGGGCCTGGAGCCGGGCATCGCGTCGTCCCGCTGGCGCTGGGACCTGGGCCTCACCCGCTACGAGGAGACCCGCGACAGCGGCACCAATTTCTTCTTCGAGAGCCTGCCGGCGGGGGAGTACACCCTGCGCTACCGCCTGCGCGCCAACCTCGAGGGCACCTTCCGCGTCGGGCCGGCGACGGTGCAGTCGATGTACGCGCCGGAGTTCACGGCGTATTCGGCGGGGGCGGTGGTGAAAGTCGGGGATAATGAGTAGGTATGAACGACAAGTTATACCGGAACCGGTACCGGATTCAGTCCGCCCGGTTGCCAGGCTGGGATTATGGGAGGGGAGGCGCGTACAGCGTCACGGTCTGTACCCTGAACCGGATCTGCTGCCTTGGTGAGATCGTCGACGAAAGGAGCCTGCCTTCAGATCTTGGCCAGATCGTGGCGGAAGAGTGGGTCGAGACCGCCCGGCGGCGCCCCTACATCAAGCTGGACGCCTGGATCATCATGCCCAACCACATGCACGGGATCCTGTTCATCGAGCAGCCGCCCATCGATGAGCCCTCCAGGCCTCTGGGCGTGATCATCGGGCATTTCAAAGGCGCCTGCAGCAGTCGCATCTGGGATATGGGGAAGCACGATTTCGCCTGGCAGCCCCGCTTTTTCGATCAGATCATTCCGGACGAGGAAACCCTGCTGCGTTTCCGCCGCTACATCGAGGAAAATCCCCGCCACTGGGGGAAAGACAAACATCATCCAGATCGTCCCAACCCGGGCACCCCGCCAAAGCAGCCATAGACGCCAGGCCACAAAAGGGCGCCACCCCCCCAATGTAGAGACGCCCTCGGGGGAACCCCGTGGGGCGTCTCCTGGTGGCAAGACAGGCGTTTCTAGGCGAGGTCGTTCCGCGGGAAGGGATTGGTTTTTCGACAGCATCGCCGCCTCGGGGGACGCCCGACGGGACCGGTGGGGCGTCTCCGACGGCGATACCGTTCCGAACAATCCGGATTTCTGACGGAGGGCGATCTCTTCATGGAAACGTCTGCCCCGCCTCGGGAGACGCCCCACGGGGTTCCCCCGAGGGCGTCTCTACATTGGGGGTGGTGCCGATTGGATTCTTCAGATGTTGGTGGCCGGATCGGCGTGGGTGCCGTGGTTTGGCGTTCCAGAAGAGGTTTGTTGGGGAATGGGGGTAGGGCGCTTGTAGAATCCACCCCTTCATGCTCCTGACCATCCGCACGACCCACGTCCCGGCCACCGATCTCGGGTATCTGCTGCACAAGAACCCGGACCGGGTGCAGACGTTCGAGCTGCCGTTCGGGGCGGTCCACGTGTTCTATCCGGAGGCCACGGAGACGGCTTGCACGGCGGCGGTGCTGCTCGACGTGGACCAGGTGGGGCTGGTGCGGGGCGGCGGGGCGCTCGACCAGTACGTCAACGACCGGCCTTACGTGGCCTCTTCCTTTCTGTCGGTCGCCATCGCCCGGGTGCTTGGCGCGGCTCTCGGGGGCCGCAGCTCGGAGCGGCAGGCTCTCGCGGAGACTCCGATCCCCCTGGAGGCCCGGCTGGCGGTGCTGCCCAGCCGCGGCGGGGAAGGGCTGCTGCGGCGGCTGTTCGAGCCTTTGGGCTACACCGTGGCGGCGGAGCCCCATCCGCTCGATACCACCTTTCCGGAATGGGGATTGAGCCCCTACTTCACGGTAGGCCTGCGGGCCGTCCAGCGCCTCGGCGACCTGCTGGCTCACCTCTACGTGCTCGTGCCCGTGCTCGACGACGACAAGCATTACTGGGTGGGCGATCCGGAAGTCGAGAAGCTGCTGCGCCACGGCGAGGGCTGGCTCGCGGCCCACCCGGAGCGGGAGACGATCGCCCGGCGCTATCTCCGGCATCAGCGCGGACTGGTGCGGGAGGCCATCGCCCGGCTGACCGAGGAGGAGGAGCCCGGGGCCGTCGAGAAGACCGTCGCCCGCGACGCCGAAGAGGCCTCCCTGGAGCGGCCTCTCCGGCTGCACGACCTGCGGCTCGACCTCGTGGCCGAGGTGCTGCGCGAGAGCGGCGCCAAGCGCGTCGTGGACCTCGGCTGCGGCGACGGCAAGCTGCTGAAGCGCCTGCTGGCCGAGCCCCAGCTCACCGAGATCGTGGGCATGGACGTGGACTCCCGCGCCCTGGAGACCGCCCGGGACCGGCTCGGCCTCGACCGCCTGCCGCCGCAGCAGCGCGAGCGGATCCAGCTCCTCCACGGCTCGCTGATGTACCGCGACCGCCGGATCGCCGGCTACGACGCCGCGGCGGTCGTCGAGGTCGTCGAGCACCTCGATCCGCCCCGCCTCGCCGCCTTCGAGCGGGTGCTGTTCGAGCTCGCGCGCCCCGCCATGGCCGTCCTGACGACGCCCAACCGCGAGTACAACGTCCGCTGGCCTTCCCTGCCCGCCGGCCGCTTCCGCCACCGCGACCACCGCTTCGAGTGGACGCGGGAGGAGTTTCGCGCCTGGGCCCACGGCATCGCCGCCCGCTTCGGCTACACGGTGCGCTTCGCGCCGGTGGGGGAGGAGGACCCGGAAGTGGGCCCGCCGTCGCAGATGGGGATCTTCCGCCGGTGAAGATCGCCCTTCCCGAGCTCTCCCTCGTCGTCCTGATCGGGCCCTCCGGCTCCGGCAAGTCGACCTTCGCCCGGCGGCACTTCCGGCCGACGGAGATCGTCACGTCGGACCAGTGCCGCGCCCTGGTCTCCGACGACGAGAACGACCAGTCGGCCACCACCGACGCCTTCGCCGTGCTCCACTTCATCGCCGGCCGGCGCCTGGAGCGGGGCCGGCTGACGGTGGTGGACGCCACCAACGTCCAGCCGGAGGGCCGCAATCCCCTGGTGGAGCTGGCCCGCGAGCACTACGTGCTGCCGGTGGCCATCGTTTTCGACCTGCCGGAGCCCTTGCTGGAAGAGCGGAACCGCACCCGCACGGACCGCCAGCTCAGGTCCCACACCTTGCGCAACCAGCGGAGCCAGCTCCGGCGCTCCCTCGGCAATCTCCAGAAGGAGGGCTTCCGCCACGTCTGGATCCTCCGCACGCCCGAGGAGGTCGAGGCCGTCGAGATCGAGCGGCGGCCCCTTTGGCCCGACCGGCGGTCCGATACCGGCCCGTTCGATCTCATCGGCGACATCCACGGCTGCGGGGACGAGTTGGAGGAGCTGCTGGGGATGCTTGGCTACGTGCCGGACATCCCAGGCACTGCCAGCGTCTGGCGCCATCCCGAGGGGCGGAAGGTGGTCTTCCTCGGCGACCTCGTGGACCGCGGGCCGCGGGTGCCGGACGTGCTGCGCATCGTCATGGCGATGGCGAGGGCCGGCACGGCCCTCTGCGTGCCGGGCAACCACGACGCCAAGCTCGTGCGCTGGCTCAAGGGCAAGAACGTCCGGATCTCCCACGGGCTGGAGCGCACCATCGAGCAGCTCGAACGCGAGCCCGCGGAGCTGCGCGCCGAGGCCGCCGCCTTCCTCGACGGGCTGGTGAGCCATTACGTGCTCGACGGCGGCCGGCTGGTGGCGGCACACGCCGGCATGAAGGCGGAGATGCAGGGGCGCGCCTCCGGCCGGGTGCGCGACTTCGCCCTCTACGGCGAGACGACGGGCGAGATGGACGAGCTGGGCCTGCCCGTGCGCCTGAACTGGGCCGCCGAGTACCGCGGCGCCGCCCGGGTGGTCTACGGCCACACGCCCGTCGGCGAGCCGCAGTGGCTCAACCGCACGATCAACATCGACACGGGATGCGTCTTCGGCGGCCGCCTCACGGCCCTGCGCTATCCCGAGCTGGAGCTGGTCTCCGTCCCCGCCCGCCAGACCTACGCGGGCACGCCCCGGCCCTTTCTCTCTCCGCCTGTCGACGGCCTCACGGCCCAGCAGATGCAGGACGAGGTGCTCGACCTGGAGGACGTGACCGGCAAGCGGATCGTCGAGACGCGGCTGCGCGGCAGCGTCACCCTGCGCGAGGAGAACGCGGCGGCGGCCCTGGAGGCCATGAGCCGCTTCGCCGCCAACCCGAAGTGGCTCGTCTACCTGCCGCCCACGCTCTCGCCGTCCGAGACCAACCGCCGGCCGGACCTGCTGGAGCACCCGGAGGAGGCTTTCGCCCACTATCGCGATAAAAACGGCGACAAAGGCGTCGAGCGGGTGGTCTGCGAGGAGAAGCACATGGGCTCGCGGGCCGTCGTGGTGGTCTGCCGCGACGAGGAGGCGGCCCGCCGGCGCTTCGGAGTCATCGGCGAAGGGATCGGCCTCTGCTACACGCGCACGGGCCGCCGCTTCTTCGACGAGCCCGTGCTGGAGCGCGCGCTGCTCGGCCGCGTGCGCGACGCCTTCGAGGCGGCCGGCCTGTGGGAGCGCCTGAAGACGGACTGGCTCTGCCTCGACTGCGAGCTGATGCCCTGGTCGGCCAAGGCCCAAGACCTGATCCGCAACCAGTACGCCGCCGTCGGCGCCGCCGCCCGGGTCGCCCTGCCGAAGGTGGTGGCGCGCATCGCGGAGACGGGCGGGCGCGGGCTCGAGGTCGGCGCCCTGCTCGCCCGCTTCCGCCAGCGCTACGAGCTGTCCCACCGCTTCGTGGACGCCTACCGCCGCTACTGCTGGCGGGTGTCGTCGATCGCGGACCTCCGCCTGGCGCCCTTCCACCTCCTGGCCTCGGAGGGCGCCGTCCACGCCGACAAGGACCACGTCTGGCACATGGAGACGCTGGCCGAGGCCTGCCGCGCCGATTCCGACCTCGAAAATCCAGGCCTGCTGGTGCCGACGCCCTACCGGGTGGTGGACCTGGCGGACCCGGCGAGCGAGGCGGCGGCGACCGCCTGGTGGGAGGAGCGGACGGCGGCCGGCGGCGAGGGGATGGTGATCAAGCCCCTGGACTTCATCGCCCGCGGCCGGCGCGGCCTCGTCCAGCCGGCCCTCAAGTGCCGGGGCCGGGAGTACCTGCGGATCATCTACGGCCCCGAGTACACCCTGCCGGAGAACCTGGAGCGCCTGCGCTCGCGCGGCCTGGCGGCCAAGCGCTCCCTCGCCCTGCGCGAGTTCGCCCTGGGCGTCGAAGGCCTGGAGCGGTTCGTGCGCCGCGAGCCCCTCCGGCGCGTCCACGAGTGCGTCTTCGGGGTGCTGGCCCTGGAGAGCGAGCCGGTCGATCCGCGGCTGTAGGGGCCCATGCTAGGCTTTCTCCAATTTCGGGAGGAGCTTGGCGATGATGAAGGGTTGCCTTCTGTGGTTGCTGCAGCTCGCCGCTCTGGTGGGCCTCTACTACCTGGCCTTCCGCGGCCGATTCTCCCCGCCGGCCGACCTGTTCGGCGCGCTCGCGGGCGGCTTCTTCCTCCTGCTGGCGATCGGCGCCTTCCGCAACGTCCTGGCGGCGCGGCGCGACCGGGCCCGGCTCGACCGGGCGCTCGCCGGCGGGGCTTTCGAGGACGGCCAGCCCATCGCGGCCATCGGCCCCATCGTTGCCCTGGGCGCGCCCATCCCGGCTCCCTTCAGCCACCAGCCCTGCGTCGTCTACTCCTACAACATCTCCCACGTGCAGAAAGGCCATGGATCGAGCCGCGACAGTGATGTCAAGGACGTCTCGGGCTTCGCCCTGACGCCCTGCATCGTCCAGACTCCCGCCGGCAACGTCCGCATCCTGGGCTTCCCCACGCTGGAAGGGTTCGCCGACGTCCGGTTGGACGGGCCCGCGGATCTCGCCAGCGCCGAGAGCTACCTCCGGTCGACTGCCTTCGAGGAGATGGGCATCACGAAGATCGCGAAGGTCTTCTCCGCCGTCAAGGACGTGCTGACGGATGAGGACGGCTATCTCCGCAAGGACTGGCGCATGGCGGGCGAGGACTTCCGTCCCGATCCCCGCAAGCACACCATCAAGGAGCAGATCGTCCGCGACGGCGATACCGTTACGGCTCTCGGGCTCTACAAGGCGGAGCTGGGCGGCATCGTTCCGGGCCTCGGCCAGGGCGGCGAGGGCGTGAAGCTGATCCGTGGAGGGAGCGAGGAGGCCGGGAAGATTCTCACGGGGAACGTCGGGAAGAGCTTCACGGCCGGCATCCTTCTCCTACTGTTCTCGCACATCATCCTGTTCCTCGTCCTCTTCCTCCGCGAGCCGTCGCTCCGCGCCGGCCGGCAGGATACCCAGGACGCGGCGCTGATCGAGGCCGCCCAGAACGGGGACGTGAACGCCGTCACGGCGCAACTCGACGGGGGCGCCGAGGCCGACGCCCGGGACTCGGAGAGCAACACGCCGCTGATGCTGACCCGGGATCCGCGGGTCGCCCGCCGGCTCATCCTGGCCGGGGCGGACGTCAACGCCCGCAACCGCGCGGGCTCGACGCCGCTGATCGAAGCGGCGAAGAGCGGCTCCCTCGAAATCACCCGCATGCTCCTCCAGGCCAAAGTCGACGTCGAGGCCCGCGACAACGAGCAGCACTGGACGGCCCTGGAGTGGGCGGTCTCGGGAGAGCACGAAGAAGTGGCGAAGGCGTTGCGCGCGGCCGGCGCCAGGGACGATACGTCCAAAGAGTAGGATAGGGCATGCCCATCATGCCTATATCCCGGAAGGAACGACAAGAGATCACGGCCGAGATCGAGCGGGAGCTGTCTCCCTATGCCCGCGCCCTCTGGGAGGGCGGCGATCTGCTGATCGAGATCGACGGCTGCCCACCGGAGCGAATCTCCGAGGCCAACATCTCCCGCAAGACGGTTGCGAGCACCATCAAGCGGTGGCGCAGGCAACTGCCTCGGTCGGGAGCGATGAGCTAGGACAAGTCCCCCCGCGAAGGGGCGGTTCTCCCCTTTCGACGCGGGACCCCGCCCCCTCGACTCGCGGTTCTCCCCCGGCGACGCGGGGCTCCGCCTCCTGAAGTTTCGGTTCTCCCCTCGCGACGCGGGACCCCGCCCTTTGGACGCGCGGTTTTCCCCTCCGCGCGTACAGATCTCCCCTCGAAAGGGCCGAAGCCGCCCTCCAGGGGGGAAACTCTGCCGTCGAAGGGGGAGGGTGCGGCGAAGAAAGGGGAGATCCGCACGTCCATGGGGGGGAAACCCGCGTCGCCGGGGGCGTGTCCTGACTCAGTGTTGGCGGTGGAGTGGATCGCCACCCGTCCGGGTGAGCGATCCACTGACCACACTAATCGCAGTGGCAGTCCGAGGGGACGTAAGTCTCTTGAGGCTCCGCCGTGGTGCCGGACGTGCAGATGAAGCCCGATTGATTCATCAGGCCCCCGCCGACTCGATCAAGCATTTCTGGAGTAAGAGTCCGCAACGTCTCCTTCGCCAGAGTCAGCTTCTTCATCTGCTTCTTCATGCGTGTCTCCCGTGGTAGCGCCAGGGGCTCGTCCCCCGGCCCGCGGAGTCTAGCTCATCCTCGAGAGCTGACCTTGGGAGTGCGAGAGTCGCCAGCCGGCACACCTGGCCGGGGTAAACCCCGCGATCAAGGGGAGATACGGGCGCCGAGGCTAGATCAGCCCGCGCAGGAGATGCATCAACCGGTCGGTGACGAAGCCGGCCTCGATTTCGTCCAGGGGATACGTCTCCTTCTCCGTGGTGCCGGAGCTCCAGCCGTAGTCCACCAGGAGCGTGGCCTCCGAGGGGTGGAGCGACATCTCGATGGCGCCGCGCTTGGGCACGCGGGTCTGGATCTGGACGTCGAAGCGGACCTTCTCGGGGGTCTTCTCCCAGAGCCGCGTGAGATGGCCCTTGCGGTCGAGGTCCACCATCAGCGCCCGCAGGGTGGGAAGGATGACCTCCTTCTTGACCTCCAGGAACCGGTAGACCTGCCGGTTCCTCTCCAGCAGGACGTCCCGCTCGCCGAGCTGGGCCCGTTCCTTCTCGATCTCGAGCTCGGTCAGCAATGTACGGAATTCTTTACGCTTTTTTTCTTCCAAATCACATCTCCAGGCGAACGGGGCGTTTTTATTTTACCATCCCTGCCCAGGAGGACTTCCCGTCATGATCCAGACCATCGACCACGGCCCCGTCCGCGAGGTGCGGCTCGACCGCCCGCCGGTCAACGCCCTGTCTCCCGAGCTGATCGCGGCCCTGCGCGAGGCGGTCGAGGGGGCGCCCGGCGATGGCGCGCGGGCGCTCGTCCTGTCCGGCGCGCCCGGCCGGTTCTCGGGCGGCCTCGACATCCCCTATCTGATCAACCTCGACGAAGCGGCGATCGCCGCCGCCTGGCGGGACCTTTACGGCCTGATGGCGGCCCTCGCCGCCTCGCCGATCCCGGTCGCGGCGGCGGTCACGGGCCACAGCCCGGCGGGGGGAGCCGTGCTGGCGATCTTCTGCGACGCCCGCTTCATGGCGGAAGGGGACTTCAAGATCGGCCTCAACGAGGTCCAGGTGGGCATCCCCTTGCCGGGGCTCATCTTCCGCGCCTTCCGCCGGCTGCTGGGCCCCCGCCAGTCCGAGCGGCTCGCCGTCAGCGGCCAGTTGATCTCGGGAGCGGAGGCCCACGCCATCGGTCTCGTGGACGAGCTCGTGCCGCCGGACCGCCTCGTGGAGCGGGCCGTCGAGTGGTGCAACGGCCTCCTGGCCCTGCCGCCCCAAGCCATGGCGATCACCCGCTTCAACGCCCGCGCCGACCTCGTCGCCCTCTTCGACAACCCCGAGGAGGAGCTCGCCGACCTGGTGGACACGTGGTTCAGCGAGGAGACCCAGGGAGTCTTGAGGATGGTGGTGGAGCGGTTGACGAAGAGGAAGGGGTGAGATGTCCGAGCTAGTCTAGTCAAGATCCTCTAGAGAAACCCGGCTTTTTCCTCTGCGGATGCCAGGAGCCGGCCGAGAAACCTATCCGTCCAGCCTGTCAGACGCAGGTCAAGGGCCGGGCTCAGCTCAGGATAGACGTCTTCGAGCCGGATCTCGAGATGCTCCGGGCTGTCCACGGTTTCGACGAGGAAGGTGAATGGGTTGGAGCTGTCCTCGGCTACCAGGACTCTAAAAAGGGCCAGGGCTTGGGGGTGTGCAATGAAATCGTTCTCGATCGTGATTGAAACAAGTCGCTGAGAATGTGCTTTGGAGTGCTGCCGATACCCTTGCAAGGGCTCAAACTCGCTCCCCATTCCAATGCTCAGAGAGACAGTCTCAGGTAAGGCGAGCTTACTGAATCCGGTCTTTACCCTTTCCTGAATTTGAAGAACCATTCTTAAGGACTGTATATCCAACTCCTGAGGAGAGAGCCCCTTCCTGGGACGCAGGATTTTTGTGAGTCGGGCTGCGGCAATCTCGGGCTCTGGAAACTCAGAGAAAGAGAGGCTCTCCACTACAAACTGCATCGTATCGATCCCCCGATCCCGAAAGAACGAGACTACAGGCCTGAAGTCCCTCAGATCCGCTGCTCGTAAAGAGTCCAGGTAAGCCGGTCGCTGATTGGCGAAGATCACCAGCGGGATCGACTGGGCCCGATAGAAGAACGTAGAGGCTAGAGCCCGGGCCACCCGGCCATTACCATCGGCAAAGGGATGGATAACGACAAAGGCGTAATGACAGTAGGACGCCTGGAGGGCCGGATGGGCCGCTTCGAACTCCGGTGCCCGGATCTGCTCGAGAAGGCGGTGCATCTCTTCTGCTACCCGGTCTACCGGCCCATAGGCGTGAAACGTGCCGTCGGATAGGCGGACGTGATTGGGCCGGGTCTTGTACTGCCCCTTCGGCAGCTCCTGCTCCTGCCAGCCGGCATCGGTCAAGACCCTGTAGGTTTTCTGGGGTGCGCAGAGCTTCTCGTGAAGGGCTCGGATCCATGCTTCCGAGATGGGAAGGTTCCGGGTGGCGGCGTCGAGCACGAGCTCGTAGGCTTCAAGCTGGGCTTCGAACAGCGCGCGTACGTCAGCCCCTCTCTCCTCGACGGCTTGCTCCCAGGCCAGGCTCTGGAGTGCGACCGTCATCGTGAACCCTCGGTCCACGGTGTAGAGCCCCTCGATGGCCCCGGTGTCCAGGGCGGCGGCCCGGACGGCGACTTCGACGGCGGACTTAAGGGCTTCGGGAGTCGCGGCCTGCCGTCTCTGACTCAGATTTGCCGCGAAGCGGTCCCACAGGTCAAGGTCCGAGGAGGTCAGACCTCCCCAGGCTGAGAAATCTGGAAAGCTCTTGTAGAGGGGATCCGCCTGGGCGATTCCCGCTGAGGTCTCGTCATGGACGGGGTCGGGACTCACGAAGGCATTATAGAAGGAATGAGAGAGCAGGCCCCTCTGGCGGTTCATCCGCCAGCCTTGGCGAGTCATCGGCCAGAGCTGGCGAGTCATCGGCCAGAGCTGGCGGATCGTCCGCCAACTCTGGCGAGTCATCCGCCAGACCTGGCGAGTCATTCGCCAGCTCTGGCGCCTCATTCGCCAACCCTGGCGACACATTCGCCGACCCTGGCGCCTCAATCGCCCGACCTGGCGAGTCGTCCGCCAACCCTGGCGAGTCGTCCGCCAGCCTTGGCGGGGCATCGCTTTCGCCATCCCGAAGGCATGGAGAAGAGGGCGGTCGAGCCGCCAGGGTTGGCGGACTGCTCGCCAGGCACTCCATGCCTCGCGCCACCTTGGACGAGGCCCCCGGCAGGCGGGAATCGTCATGGATCGGGGCCGACGTGGATCCGCCCTGGAAGGGCGGGATTTGAACAGCCCGGGGTGGAAACCCCGGGAACACAGGCCCATCTCCGTCCCGAGCCCCGGAGGGCCGGCAGAAACGGCCCCGCGAGATCTTGCCGCATGGACGATCCCGGAGCCGGTCCGCTCTGCCGGCCCTTCAGGGCTCGGAGGTCGGAGGACTTCTGTTCCCGGGGTTGACACCCCGGGCTGTTCAAATTTCACCCTTGCAGGGTGGACCTCCTCGTCGTCTGACGCGTGTGTTGACTTCCGGACGCTGGGCGCGCCCCCTCCATCCCCTTACATCTCTTACAAATTTCTTACCTCTCTCTGAAGACCCGGCGCGGGTCCCCTTTTAAGCTGGCGGAGCATATTCAGTCGCAATCTCCCCGTCTTTCAGGGGAGGCGTAGTCCCGCAGCACCAGGAGGACCGGGCCCTATCTCCAGGGCCCACATAGCCGCCGCTCTGCCCGGCAAGGGGGGCTGCCTTGAAAGGACTCGCTATGAGAAGAAGAGAACCGAGAGGAAGAAAACTGAGGTTTGCCGATGGCGTGCTGCTGTTGATCCTGGCCGCTCCCGTGGCGTACGCGGTCACCGCCACCGAGGCTCCTACGGGATTCGGGAGCGGCACCAACGGCGTCACGTCGCAGCAGCAATTCGATCTGGACCTCGCGACGTTCGAGGAGCGCGAGGGGATCGCCGACGGCCTCGGGCCGGTGTACAACGCCCAGGCGTGCGTCGAATGCCACCAGAACCCCGTGGCCGGCGCCGGCAGCCAGGTCAGTGTCATCCGGGTCGGGCGCTTCGACGGCCGGCGCTACCAGGACCGCCCCGGCGGCTCCCTGATCCAGGACCGCGCCATCGATCCGGCGATCCAAGAGAGGGCGTCCGGCATGGACAACGTCCAGACGTTCCGGGCGTCCCTCAGCGTGCTCGGCGACGGCTTCGTGGAAGCGGTCCCGGACAGCGCCTTCGAGGCGATCCAGGCGAGCCAGCTCCCGGGCATGAAGGGCACGCTGATCCGCGTGCCCGTGCTGGAGGCTCCGGGCACCACGCGCGTCGGCCGGTTCGGCTGGAAGGACCAGCACGCCAGCCTGCTCTCCTTCTCGGCCGACGCGTACATCAACGAGATGGGGATCACGAGCCCCCTCCAGCCCGTGGAAAACACCTCGAACGGCGCTTCCGTGGCCGCCTACGACACGGTGCCCGACCCGGAGGAAGCGGCCACGCCGGACTCGCCGTTCGGCCCCGACGTCGAGATCTTCGCCCGCTTCATGCGCTCGACCCAGGCGCCGGCGCGCGATCCGGTTCTGTCCCAGAGGAGCGAGGCACGGCAGGGCGAGCAGGTCTTCGTCCAGATCGGCTGCAACCAGTGCCACACGCCGTCTCTCACCACGGCTCCCGCCGGCACCGTGCTGAACGGCGGCACCTTCGTCGTCCCCGAGGCGCTGGGCTCGAAGATCATCCATCCCTTCAGCGACTTCCTGCTGCACGACGTGGGCACGGGCGACGGCATCGTCCAGAACGGCGGCGAAGGGACGCGCAACAAGGTGCGCACGCCGCCTCTCTGGGGCCTGCGCACCCGCTCCCGGCTGATGCACGACGGCGGCAGCCTCACCCGCCACGACGCCATCCTGCGCCACGACCGCGAGGCCCGCTCGGTCGTCCAGAGCTACACCCGGCTGCCTCCGCAGCAGCGGGACTTGCTGATGGCGTTCCTCTCCTCGCTCTAGCCCTCCTCGGCTACGCCGCGATCGGCTTGAAGAAGGCCTTCCTCACTCCGGCGAGGAGGAGGAGGGCCAGGCCGAAGGTGCCGACGATCGCGGCGCCCGTCGGCAGGTCCATGACGAAGGACAGGCCGACGCCGGCGGCGGAGACCAGCGCTCCCATCGTCCAGCCGATGGCGAGGCGCGTGCCCAGGCGCGAGGCGAAGAGCATCGCCGTCACCGAGGGGACGATCAGGAAGCAGAAGACGAGGAGCACGCCGGCGATGGCGACCGAGGAGGTCACCACGAAGCCGAACGAGACGTAGAAGAGGAAGTCCCAGAAGCGGATGTTCAGCCCCTGCCGCTCGGCTTCCTGCTCGTCCATGGAGATGAGCAGGAAGCGCTTGCGGAAGATGTAGTGGAAGACCCCCACCAGGGCGTAGAGGACGGCCGTCTTCGCCAGCTCCGGCCAGGTCACCGAGAGGATGTTGCCGACCAGCATCTCCTTCAGGTGCTCGGTCTCCTGGGTGGCCTTCGACATCACCAGGATGGCGACCGCCGCCGACACGGCGTAGACGATGCCGATGACGGCCTCCTGGGGGATGCGCGTCTTCCGATGGACGCGCGACAGGGCGAAGATCGCGGCGCCCAGGAAGGTGAAGCCCAGCGAGTAGAGGTAGGCGGCCGTCGAGTGGAGGTCGTGGCCGAGCAGGTAGGCGACGGTCGATCCCAGGGCGGCGATCTGGGCGAGCGAGAGGTCGACGAAGATCACCCCGCGCTCGACCACGTGGACGCCCAGGTAGGCGTGGATGCCGGTCAGGATCAGGCTGGCCACGAAGGCCGGCAGGAGCAGTTGGAAGATGCTCATTTCTTGCCCTTCATCGCCGCCAGGAAGGCGTCGATGTCCGTGTCGAACAGCGAGAAGTAGTCCTTGATGGCCGGCGTGCCGCCCACCGAGGGGTAGAGGATGACCACCGCCGCTCCCGACTTGCCGGCGATGTAGTCGGGCGTCTTGCGGTCGAAGTAGGGCTCGACCAGGATCACCGGCACCTTCTGCGTCTGGATCAGGTTGATGGTCTCGAGCGTGTGGGTGGGCGACGGCGGGATGCCGGGCTTGGGCTCGACATGGCCCACGATGACGAGCTTGAACGCCTTGGCGAAGTTGGGCCAGGAGTCGTGGAAGGTGACGACCTTGGTGCCCGCGTAGGGGGCCATCTTCGCCTGCCACTCGGCCTGCTTCTGGGTCAGGCGGGCCTCGAAGGCGGCGAGGTTCTTCTGGTAGGCGGCGGCGCCGGCCGCGTCGAGCTGCGTCAGGCGGGCGGCGATGGCGCGCGCGACCACGCGGCCGTTCGCGGGGTCGGTCCAGTAGTGCGGGTTGCCGTAGGGATGGACGTCGCCCATGGCGCGGGTGACCTGCGTGGTCGGCCGCTGGAGGATGTTGGCGCCCACGGAGGCGTCCAGGTAGCCGGGATTGCCGGGATGGACCTTGTCGTTGCGGCTCTGGTCGATCAGCGGCGGCAGGTAGCCGATCTCCAGCTCCAGCCCGGCGACGATCAGCAGGTCGGCGCGCGAGAGCTGGAGAACGAAGGAGGGCTTGGCGTCGACGAAGTGCGGGTCCTGGTAGCCCTTGGCGAGGGCGAAGGTCTCGACGCGGTCGCCGCCGACCGCTTGGGCGATCGAGGCGAGATCCTGGAGCGAGGTGACGACGCGGAGCTTGGCCTCGGCGGCGGAGCCGAAGCTCGCGAGGGCGGCGAAGGCCAGAAGGATCGGGAGAGTTCTTTTCATGGCGCTTTAGTACCTCTGAGTCTCTCTAGAAGGGATGGGCGCCGTGGGCGCCGATCGCGAATTGGAGTTGGAGGAGGAGCTCGTTGGCGTTCTCGCCGGTCAGGCCGTAGTGCCGGCGCCGGAGCTCGCCCCGGAGCTGGGCGAACTCGCTGGGCCAGAAGGTCAGGGTGGCGGCCTCGCCGGTGTCGCGCAGGGCGTCGTCGTCGGCGTGGTCGGCCGACTCGTAGCGCAGGCCCGCGTACCAGCGCCGGGCGAGCTGGTATTCGCCCGAGGCGTACCAGCCGATGGCCGTCTGGTCGCCGTCCGGCTGCTCGCGGCGGCTGCGGTAGACCTCGCCGCGCAGGGAGGCCGAGCGGTAGAGGCCGGCCTGCAGCGGCTTCCAGCGGTAGGTGAGGTCGAGGCCTTCGAGGCGGGTGTCGGCGCTTTCCGTGGTGCCGTTGGGGCCGAAGCCGTAGGAAAGGCCGAGGTCCAGGTTGGAAGCGTCGGTCAGGTCCGCGAAGACGCGGTAGTGGCCGTTGTAGGAGAGGTCGCCGCGCCGCCGGCCCTCGAAGAGCCCTTCGGCGTCGCCGCGGAAGATCTGCAGCGTGCCCTCGGTGAAGAGGTCGCCCACGGGGAAGAGCCGGGCGACCGAGACGCCGGTGCCGATCCAGCCCTCCTCGCCGCCGAGGATGTTGGTCACCGGCAGCGGCTCGTCGGGCCACGGCAGGGTGTGGAGGTGGAGGGTGTTGACCTTGCCGAAGGCCGCCCGCATGCGGCCGGCCTTGACCAGGAGGTCCTGGGGCAGCGAGGTGAACGTCAGGAAGCCCTCTTCGACTTCGGCTCCCTCCTCGCCGAACGAGAGGAAGAAGTCGGCGCGGGCGTAGGGGTCGACGATCGCCTGAATGCCCACCTCGGACTCCCGAAGCTCCGCGGCGGGAAGGTTCTCGGTATCGTTCCGCCCGCCGGCGGCGAGGAAGTTGCCGATCACCGAGATGGCGGGGTTGAAGTAGTTGGCCGGCTGCGATCCCCCGTCGTTGCCGCCGGTCGTCCCGGCGCTGGGCTCCGGCGGGGGAGTGGCCTGGACGGTTTCTTGGGAGGCCTGAAGATCGTTCAGGCGCTGCTCCAGGGCGGAGATGCGCTCCTCGTAGGCCTTCTTCAGCTCTTCGATCTCCTGGCGGAGCGCGGCCACGGGATCGCCTGGCGCGGCGGCCGGCGTTTCCTGTGCTTGAACGGCGGCGGGCACGAGCAGGCACAGGGCCGCGCTCGCTGCCAAAATCCAACGACGGGCGCCAAAGGCCCGCGAATCGTTTGACATCGGAGTCCTCTCCACGAAGCTCCTCCCACGCCCGATGCGCGGAAGGCTGAAGATCCAGCTTCACGGCCCAAGCCCCGCGGGGGCTGGCCGGCTACGCGAACGGAGAGGGGATCGGCGGCGCCCGGGCGGGGCCGAAGAGGGCAGGGGTGCTGAGCGGGACGGCTTGGAGGAGGGCGGCGACGCTGGCGCCGCGCGCCAGGGGCGGCAGCGGGGCCGGCGGACGGCCAAGGACGGTCCGGGTCTCGGCATGCAGCAGACAGGCTACGCAGCCGGGGTGGACCTTGATCTCCGCCGCCTCGAAGTGCGCCGGATCGCCGGGATGGATGGCGCTCTCGGCGATCTCGACCTTCGAGCCTTGCCCCGCGTGATCCGCCGCCATGTCGTGCGGCACGATCGCGCCGAGCGCCAGGGCGAGGAAGGCAAGGAACGCGACCGCCCCCCGCCACCAGGCGAGCGGGGTTGACCGGATCGAACAACGGAGCGACCGGCCAGCGAAGAGATCGAGCGCGTTCATGACAGGCGTGCCTCTCGGCACGGCACTATGGTAGCAGGCTCCATGTCCGGTCTGCCGGCCGAAAAGGTCGGGGGTTGACGGCGGTCATTTGCCTGACTAAAGTCAGACAATGTCGAGCGATCCGATACAGACGGCTCGGAGCTTCTACCGTGCGCTAACCCTCCGGGTCGGGGTGTTCACGGACAGTTTCCTGGGACGCGGGCGACCGCTCGCGCAGTCACGGTTGCTCTTCGAGATCGGAAGAGAGGGCGCGGACGTCCGGGAGCTGCGCGCCCGGCTGGACCTCGACTCGGGTTACCTCAGCCGGCTCCTGCGCTCGCTCGAACGGCACGGCCTGATCGAGGTCACGACCGCCAGATCGGATCTGCGCGGCCGCCGCGCGTGCCTGACCGCCGCGGGCCTCGAGGAGCTCGAGGAGCTCGACCGGCTCGGCGATCGATTCGCTGAGGAGACCTTCGCGCCCCTCAGCGAGGCCGAGCGCGCGCGCCTCGTGGCGGCTATGTCGGAAGTGGAAAAGCTCCTCAACCGTTCCTTCACCAGAATCTCCATCGAGGATCCGGACAGCCCCGACGCGAAGTGGTGTCTCGCGCAGTACTTCGCGGAGCTGGGCGAGCGCTTCGAGGGGGGCTTCGATGCCGCCAGGTCGATCCCGGCCGACTCCGAGGACTTGAAGCCTCCACGCGGCGCCTTCCTGGTGGCCCGCCTCGATGGCCGGCCCGTGGGCTGCGGCGCGGTCAAGGCGACCGAGCCCGGTGTCGGCTCGATCAAGCGGATGTGGGTGTCCCGGGAGGTGCGCGGCACTGGCGTGGGCCGGCGTCTGCTCCTCGCTCTCGAGAAAGAGGCCGCCGGTCTCGGGATGGGGCTGTTGCGCCTCGAAACCAACCGGAGCCTCCACGAGGCGCGGGCGCTCTATCGGCGAAACGGGTACCGGGAAGTCGCGGCATTCAACGACGATCCCTACGCGGATCACTGGTTCGAAAAGAGCACCGCCCCCTCGGTCCCCTGAGATGCTGAGAATCGAGAACCTTTCGAAGACGTATGGCAATGGTGTCCAGGCCCTGAAGGATGTGAGCCTGGAGATCCCCAGGGGGATGTTCGGCCTGCTCGGACCCAACGGAGCCGGGAAGTCGACGCTGATGCGGACCATCGCCACGCTGCAGGGCGTCGACGCGGGGAGCCTCTTCTTCGACGGCCTCGACGTGCTCAACGAGAAACACGAGGTGCGCAAGATCCTTGGCTACTTGCCGCAGGACATGGGCATCTACCCGGGAATCTCGGCCGAGGCGCTGCTGGACCACTTCGCCGTGCTCAAGGGACTCGTTGCCGCCGGGGACCGGCGCGAAGCCGTCGAACGGCTCCTGCGGATGACCAACCTCTACGATGTCCGGAAGCGCAAGCTCGGCTCCTTCTCGGGCGGGATGCGCAGGCGCTTCGGGATCGCGCAGGCGCTGCTGGGCGATCCCGAGCTGATCGTCGTCGACGAGCCGACCGCCGGCCTCGATCCCGAGGAGCGGATCCGCTTCCACAATCTGCTTTGCGAGATCGGGGAGACCGCGGTGGTGATCCTCTCGACGCACATCGTCGAGGACGTGCGGGAGCTCTGCAGCCGGATGGCCATCCTGTCGCAGGGGCGAGTGCTGCTCCAGGGAGAACCCGGCGCGCTCGTCGCGCGGCTCGAGGGCAAGGTCTGGCGGAAGGCCGTCGGCCGGAACGAGGTCGCCAGCTACCAGGAATCGATGCCAGTCCTCTCCACGCGGCTCGCCGCCGGGCGCACGGTCGTCCACGTCCTGAGCGATCCCTCTCCGGGCGACGGATTCGAGCCCGCCGAGCCGGATCTCGAGCACGTCTACTTCGCGACGCTCCATGGCGGCTAGCACCGTGTGGACGGCCATCTTCCGGTTCGAGATCCGATACCACCTCCGGCAGCCGCTGTTCTACCTGGTCACGTTCGCCCTCAGCGTGCTGCTGTTCATCGCGGGCACGGCCCACGGCCCGGGAGGCGCTTCCGGCAGGCTCCATCTCAACGCGCCCGCCGTGATCCTCGAGCAACTGGTCAAAGGGATCTACCTCGTCCTCTTCCTGATGACCGCGTTCGTCGCCAGCGCAGCCGTGCGGGACTTCGACCGCCGGACCTCCGAGCTCTTCTTCTCGAAGCCGATCTCGCGGTTCGACTACCTGACCGCCCGGTTCGCGGGAACGATGGCGGTCTGCGCGCTTCCGTACCTGGTGGGCGCCGGAGCCCTGGCGGCAAGCAGCTTCATGCCCTGGCTCGATCCAGCACGGATGGGGCCGTTCCGGCTGGCGCCGTACGCGTTCGGTCTCGGCGTGCTGATCGTCCCGACGCTCCTGGCCCTCGGCGCGGCGTTCTACGCCCTGGCCACTTGGACACGGAGCACGCTCGCGACCTACTTCGGCGTCGTCGCCTTCTTCGCGATCAGCGCGACCGCCGGCCTGGCGGCTTCCCGCCTCGAGACCGCGTGGATCGGACAGTTGCTCGATCCGTTCGGTGTGACGGCGCTGGCTGGCGCCCTCAAATACGTGACCGTCGCGGAGCTGAACACGGCGATTCCGGAGGTCGGCGGGACTCTCCTCTGGAACCGGATCCTCTGGCTCGGTCTGGGGTTCTCGGCCCTCGGCCTCTCGGTGGCCGCCTTCGATCCGTCGCGTCCCCGGAAGCTTCGCGACCGGACGCTGGACGCGACGAAAGAATCTTCGCCGGTTGAAGCGGCGATCCGGGTGCGCGCGACCGCGACTCGCCGAGCTTTGCCCCGCCAGATATTCTCGCGGCGTTCCGTCCTCGCGCAACTCGCAAGACTAGTCCGGCGCGAGGCCACGAACGTCCTGTGGAGCTTCCCGTTTCTCGGCATCCTCGCCCTGGGGCTTTTCGTCCTCATCCAGGCGGCGAGCTCCGCCGGGAACCTCTTCGGGATGCCCGTCCATCCCCGCACCTACCTGATGATCGAGGCGCTCCAGGGCATTTACTCGGTCATCCTGTTGCTCGCGGTGGTCCTCTACAGCGGCGAGCTGATCTGGAAGGAACGCTCGCTCGAGGTGGACGGGATCCTCGATTCGATGCCGACGCCGAGCGGCGTTTACCTCGGCGCGAAGCTGACGGCGCTCCTGCTGGTGATCGTCGCCGTGCTGCTCGCGGGCGTCCTGGCCCTGGCCGGCTTCCAGCTCGCGCGCGGCTACGACGACCTCGAGCTCGGCCTGTACGCGCGGGGCCTGGCGCTCGCCGCCGTCTATCCGATCCTGATGATGGTCCTCGCGTGCTTCTGCCACGTCGTGGCCCGCAACAGGCTCGCGGGGTACGGACTCGTAATCCTTTTCATCATCACCTGGGATCTCCTGGAGGAATTCGGGTTCGAGCATCACCTCTACCGTTTCGCGAGCCTGCCGCCGACGCCCTGGTCCGATTTCAACGGCTACGGACCGTTCCTCGCGCCGTTCGGCTGGTTCAGCCTCTACTGGGGGCTCGGCGCGCTCGTGCTGATCGGGCTTTCGATCCTGTGCTGGCGCCGGGGCGCCGACGAATCCTGGCGCGCGCGATGGGCCGAGGCGCGCGGACGGTTCCGCGGTCCCGTTCGCGCGGCGGTCGCGCTCGGCGCCATCGGCTTCGTGGCCGCGGGCTCATGGATCTTCTACAACACGAACGTCCTGAACGCGTATGTGCCGAGCACCGATGCGGCCGACGCCCAGGCGAAGTACGAACGGCAATATGAGAAGTATCGAGATCTCGAGCTGCCGCGCATCATCGCCGTGCGGGCCGGCGTGGACATCTTTCCTGACCGGAGGAGCGTCGGGATCCGCGGCACCTACCGCATGCGGAATCGATCCGCCGAGCCGCTTCGCGACGTGCATGTCAGCATTCCGGAGCGCGTCCGCGTGAACCGCCTCGACCTTCCCGCGCACGACGTCATCCTCGAAGACGAAGAGCTTGGCTACCGCATTTACCGGCTACGAGATCCGCTCGAGCCGGGCGAGGCCATCGACTTCGGCTTCGACCTCACGGTGGAGAACCGGGGATTCGTCAACAACGATACGCGGATCGCGGTCACCGACAACGGCACCTACTTCACCAAGCGCGACTTCTTCCCGGTCATCGGCTACGACGCTCAACGCCAGCTCGCCGATGCCGACGAGCGGCGGCGGCGCGGATTGGAGCCCGTTCTCCGCTTTGCCGGCATCGACAATCCCGCCGCCCGGCGGAGCACGCCCCGCGCCCCCGACGCCGACCGGGTCGACTTCGAGACCACGGTATCCACCAGCGTCGACCAGATCGCGGTCACGTCGGGCGAGCTGCGGCGGGAGTGGGTCGGGAACGGACGGCGCTACTTCCACTACCGGGCCGAGGTACCGATCACACACCACTTCGCGTTCGCGTCGGCGAGGTACGAGGTGACACGAAGCGAGTGGAATGGGGTCGCGATCGAGGTCTACCATCACCCCGCGCACGACGACAACGTCGGCCGCATGATCGATGCGGCCAAAAGGTCGCTCGCCTATTTCACGGCGAGCTTCGGCCGCTACCGGCACCGTTCCTTGAGGTTCGTCGAGTTTCCCGGCTATGTCCGTGACGCCACGTCGTTTCCCGGACTGATCGCATACTCCGAGTCGGTGGGGTTCAACTCCCGCCTCGACGGCCAGGAGGCGATCGATCATCCGTTCTACGTCACGGCGCACGAGGTCGCGCACCAGTGGTGGGGCCAGCAGATGGTCGGCGCCAACGTGCGGGGCGTGGGCATGCTCCACGAGACGCTGGCGCAGTACTCGGCGCTGATGGTCATGGAGAACGAATTCGGGCGGCAGGGAGTGCGACGCGTTCTCGGATATGAACAGGACTGGTACCTCCGCGGCCGCGCCGGTGAGCGCGGGGTGGAGCCGCCGCTCGCGCTCGTCGAAGCCCAGGACTACGTGTATTACCACAAGGGCGCGCTGGCGATGTACGCGCTCCGCGACGCCGTCGGTGAGGCGCCGCTCAACGAGGCGCTGAGGCGATTCCTGGCGCGCGCCGCTGTCGGAGAGCCTCCCTACCCCACGACGGCCGATTTCCTCGAGGAGATCCGTCCGGTGGTGCCCGAGGAATCGAAGTCTCTGGTCGCGGACCTGTTCGAGCGGGTCACGACGTTCGACAACAAGGTCGCCGCCGCGACCTACACCGAGCGCGCGGACGGGACGTTTCTCGTCCGCGTCGAGGTGGAGGCCCGCAAGCGGCAGGCCGACAGCGCGGGAGTGGAACGGGAGATCCCGATCGACGACTGGATCGACGTCGCGGTCTTCGGCGAGGGAGAGGATGACAAGGGCGGCGGCACCGTGCTCTTCCTCGAGCGGCGACGTCTCCGTGCCTCGCCAGTCGCCTTCGAGATCGTCGTCGCCCGGCGGCCGGCGAGGGTGACGATCGACCCGTACTACAAGCTCATCGACCGCGACCGCGGCGACAACGTCCGCGCCCTGTCGTCAGCGGGCGCCCAGGCCGGCTAGCAGCAAGAGCGCGGATCCTCGACAACCGAGCGCGGTATTTGCTACTGTAAAGCCCCACCAGCTTCAGGCGGTCATCCTCTACTTTCCGGGAGGGAAGAATCATGTCTACCATTCATCGGGGCGCGGCGGCCCGTCTGGCCTTGTCCATCGTCCTCTGCTCGTTCTTCTTCTCCTTCGGAATCGCCTGGGGCGACACCCCCGGCAGGCGTCTCGCCGGCGGGCGCGGCGTCCGGGAGAGCACCACCGACATCATGGAGCGGCAGGCGGCGGCCCCGCCGCGAGAGGAAGAGGAGCGCCCCGAGCGCGAGCTGGAGTACCCGGACCGCAGCCGGCTGCCGCAGAACCCGGCGGCCAAGGCGTCGTCGAGCTTCCCCGTGGCGGAGCCCGGGAAGTCCCTGTCCGAGCTCCTCAAGATCCACACGACGGGAACGTCCTTCAACGGCCCGACGCTCACCGACACCGGCGCCTTCCCTCCCGACTCGATGGGCACGGCCGGACCGACACAGTTCCTCGCCTTCGTCAACGGCCGCATCCGCTCCTACACCAAGGCGGGAGTTGCGGACGGGGTGCTCAACGTCGATCCCGACGTTTTCTTCGCCTCCGTGTCGACGCCGGTGGGCGGAGCGGTGCTCCTCGACTTCACCAGCGATCCGCAGGCGCGCTACGACCGCTTCTCCGGCCGCTGGTTCCTCTCCATCATCGACGTGCCTTGCACGAACGCCACCTGCACGACGACGGCCCCCAACCGCTGGCTCCTGGCGGTCAGCGACGCGGCGAGCGCCGGCACGATCAGCGGCACCACGGTCTGGACCTTCTTCCAGTTCCAGACCGACCCGGGCACCAATTTCTGCGACTACCCGTCGCTCGGCATCGACGTCAACGCCCTCTATGTCGGCTGCAACATGTTCAACAGCACCGGCACCGCCTTCCTGGGCACCAACGGCTACGTGGTGCAGAAGACCTCGACCCTCGCCGCCGGGCCGCTGGTCGTCACCATGTTCGCCAACCTGGTGTCGGGAGCCGCGGGAGCCGGGCCCTTCTCGCCGCGCGGAGTGGACAATTTCGATGCGGGCGCGACCGAGGGCTACTTCGTGGGCGTCGACAACGCCACCTTCAGCACGATGATGTTCCGGCGGGTGAGCAATCCCGGGTCTCTGACCCCCACGATCTCCGCCAACATCAGCGTCACGGTCCCGACGACGACATCCCCCAATCGCGTGGAGCACGCCGGCAACACCGGGGGGGCCAACGGCAATCTCGACTCGCTCGACGACCGGATTTACGCGGCGATGATCCGCAATGGCCGTCTGTGGACCGCCCACAGCTTCCGGGTGAGCTCGGCCGGCGTCGCCAACACCGCCGCCCAGGCGCGCAACTCGACGCGCTGGTACGAGTTCCAGAACCTCACGACGACGCCGACGATCGTGCAGTCCGGCACGGTGTTCGACAACGCGGCGACCCGCGCAGCCGCGCGGCAGTATTGGCTGCCCGCGGTGGCGGTCACGGGCCAGGGCCACGCCGTGATCGGTTTCTCCATGGCCGGCACTCCCATCGGCGCCACCCCGGCGTACGTGGGGAGGCTCGCGGGAGACACTCTCGGCACCATGGTGGGCCCGCCCACGACCGCCGCGGTGGCGTTCGGCACCACGACGGCGAACTACAACCCGCCGGCCGATCCCGGCGGTGCCGCGGGCCGGCGCTGGGGCGACTACTCCTTCACCGTCGTCGATCCGCTCGACGACATGACGGTCTGGACGATCCAGGAGTACAACCAGGCGTTGAACAGCTACGCGGTGCGCGTCGGCCGCCTCTCGGCGCCGCCGCCCGCCACGCCGACCTGCTCCGGCAGCCCGATCGCCTTCACCGGTCCCACCGGCAACGTGGTGATCAGCGCCACGTCGAGCGGCGGCTCGGGCTTCTATGATCCGGGGGCGAACCTGGCGCCGCCGGCCCTGCCGTTCAGCCACATCTCCGCCACGGTCACCAACGCGACCGTCAACAGCGTGACGTACAACTCGCCGACCCAGGTGACGCTGAACATCACGGCGGTCACCGCGGGGCTCCAGAACGTCACCATCACCAACCCCGACGGCCAGAGCGTGACCGCCAACGGCTGCATCAACGTCGCGGGCGTGGCGGTCGCGGACCTTTCGATCACCAAGACCGACGGCGTGGCCACGGCCGTCCCGGGCGGCTCGGTGACCTACACCATCACCGCGTCGAACGCCAGCGCCTCAGGAGCGACCGGCGCCACGGTGGCCGACACCTTCCCGGCGATCCTCACCTGCACCTGGACCTGCGTGGGAGCGGGCGGCGGCACCTGCACGGCGGCCGGCTCGGGCAACATCAACGACTCGGTCAACCTGCCCGCGGGCGGCAGCGTCACCTACACGGCGAGCTGCGCCATCTCGGCCTCGGCCACCGGCACGCTGAGCAACACGGCCACGGTGACGCTCGCCGGGGATCCGAACGCCGCGAACAACAGCGCGACCGATACCGACACGCTGACGCCGCAGGCCAACCTCGCCGTCACCAAGACCGACGGCGTCACCACGGCGACCCCCGGCGGCTCCGTGACCTACACCGTCACGGCGAGCAACGCCGGCCCCAGCAGCGCGCCGGGCGCCACGGTGGCGGACACCTTCCCGGCGTCGCTGACCTGCACCTGGACCTGCGCCGGCGCGGGCGGCGGCACCTGCACGGCGGCCGGCTCGGGCAACATCAACGACACGGTCAACCTGCCCTCGGGCGGCAGCGTGACCTACACCGCGAGCTGCGCCATCTCGGCGGCGGCTACCGGCACGCTGAGCAATACGGTCACGGTGGCGGCGCCCGCCGGCGTCACCGATCCCACTCCCGGCAACAACTCGGCGACGGACAGCGACACGCTGGGGGCGAGCGCCGATCTCGCGGTCACCAAGACCGACGGCGTCACCACGGCCACCGCGGGCGGCTCGGTGACCTACACCATCACGGCG
>Ga0207681_10000075_pt1 | contig 89848 bp, 80 predicted proteins | sample KBSS53metaG_FD_184324 | JGI IMG/M metagenome (GOLD analysis project Ga0207681, IMG submission 184324) | Switchgrass rhizosphere microbial communities from Kellogg Biological Station, Michigan, USA - KBS S5-3 metaG (SPAdes) (version 2) | ecosystem: Host-associated > Plants > Roots > Rhizosphere... | reverse complement strand
AAACAACCAAGCCACCGGAAAAACCGGCTGCACCGCATCGGTGAAGCCGCATATATGGAGACCGACCCAAACGGTCAATATCGATTTTTCCACAACCCCACCCACACCACCCAAAACCCCCACCACGCCTGCGTTTCCACACGAAACTTTTCTGTCATCCACCGGGATCAACACCCGAATCACGCAGACAGAATCGCCAGGCAACATGCCCTCCCCCGGCTCCACCCGCCCAGCGGCAGGGGGGATTGGACGCAAAGAAAGCCCCGCAGCTGGCGCTGCGGGGCTTTTTTGTTGGCGATCGAATCGCTGCTTAGTGGTGATGCGAATCCTCGATCACGGGCAGCGTTTCGAACTGGTGGAACGGCGGCGGGCTGGACAGCGTCCATTCCAGCGTCGTCGCACCCTCACCCCAGTAGTTGGCGGCCGCCTTCTTGCCAGCCAGGAAGGCGTAGGCAATGTTGACGAAGAAGATCACCAGCGACACGGCCATGATCATGTAGCCGATCGTGGCGATGTGGTTCCAGTATTCGAACGGCGGCGCATAATCGGGATAGCGGCGCGGCATGCCCTGCACCCCGAGGAAGTGCATCGGGAAGAAGATCAGGTTCACGCCGACGAAGAACACCCAGAACTGCAAGTGGCTGAGGAATTCCGAGTGCATGCGGCCACTCATCTTGGGGAACCAATAGAAGAACCCGGCGAAGAGCGATGTCACCGCACCCAGCGACAGCACGTAGTGGAAGTGGGCAACGACGTAGTAGGTGTCCTGCATGTTGTCGTCGATGCCACCGTTGGCCAGCACCACGCCGGTCACGCCACCCACGGTGAACAGGAAGATGAAGCCGATGGCCCAGACCATTGGCGACTTGAACTCGATCGAGCCGCCCCACATCGTGGCGATCCACGAGAAGATCTTGATCCCGGTGGGCACCGCGATGACCATGGTGGCAGCGGTGAAATACATCTTCGTGTTCACGTCGAGCCCGGTGGTGTACATGTGGTGGGCCCACACGATGAAGCCAACCAGGCCGATGGCAACCATGGCATAGGCCATGCCGAGATAGCCGAACACCGGCTTGCGCGAGAAGGTCGAGATGATCTGGCTGATGATGCCGAAGCCCGGCAGGATCATGATGTAGACTTCGGGGTGGCCGAAGAACCAGAACAAGTGCTGGTAAAGGATCGGGTCACCACCGCCGGCCGGATCGAAGAACGTGGTGCCGAAATTGCGATCGGTCAGCAGCATGGTGATGGCGGCGGCCAGAACCGGCAGTGCCAGCAGCAGCAGGAACGCGGTGACCAGCACCGACCAGACGAACAGCGGCATCTTGTGCAGGGTCATGCCCGGTGCGCGCATATTGAAGATCGTGGTGATGAAATTCACCGCGCCCAGGATCGAGCCGGCGCCGGCAAGGTGCAGCGAGAAGATCGCGAAGTCGACCGCCGGCCCGACCGAGCCCGAGGTGGAGAGCGGCGCATAGACCGTCCAGCCGGTTCCGGCGCCATGGCCGGTCCCGCCGGGCATGAACGGCGAGATCATCAGCGAGCAGAAGCCCGAGAAGGTCAGCCAGAACGAGATGTTGTTCATGCGCGGGAAGGCCATGTCGGGCGCGCCGATCATGATCGGCACGAACCAGTTGCCGAAGCCGCCGATGATCGCGGGCATGACCATGAAGAACACCATGATCAGGCCATGGGCGGTGATCAGCACGTTCCACATGTGCAGCGTCTGATTGAGATCGGCGCCATCACCGCCGACGAACCTGGTCCAGAAGGCCAGGTACTGGAGGCCGGGATGGGCAAGTTCGGCGCGCATGATGCCCGAGATCGCACCGCCGACGACGCCGGCAAAGATCGCGAAGATCAGGTAGAGCGTGCCGATATCCTTGTGGTTGGTCGACATGAACCAACGCGCAAAGAAGCTGGGCTTGTGATCATGATCGTGCGCATGGTCGTGATGCGCATCGAAGCTTTCATGATCGGCGGGGACGGTGGCCATGACGGGCTATCCTCTTGACGAATTTTCGTTCAGGCAGCGGGCGCGGCTGCGCCGCCCACGGTGCCGCCCTGGCTTTTGATCCAGGCATCGAATTGGGGCTTGGTAACGGCTTCGACCGCGATGGGCATATAGCCATGGCGCGCGCCGCACAGTTCCGAGCATTGTCCGTAGTAGACGCCCGGCTTGTTGATCATCAGGACCTTTTCGTTGATCCGGCCCGGTACGGCGTCAAGCTTGAACCACAACGACGGCACGGCAAAGGAGTGGATCACGTCAGACCCGGTGGTCTGCAGGCGAATCGGCACGCCGGCGGGCACGACCATGCGGTTGTCCGCCGCGAGCTGCGGCATTTCCCCACGCTTGATCGCCTCTTCGGGCGGCAGCATGTTGGAAATCACCTCGAAGCCGCCATTGTCGGGATAAGTATAGCCCCAATACCACTGGTATCCGGTCACCTTGACCGTCAGCGCGCCCTTGGGGGCCGGCTGGTACTGATGCGCCAACAGGCGAATCGAAGGCACCGCGATCACCACCAGGATCAGCACGGGGACCAGGGTCCAGACCACTTCGATCACGGTGTTGTGGCTGGTCTTGGACGCGACCGGGTTGGCCCGGCGGTTGAACTTGGCCATCACCACCAGCAGCAGGATCAGCACCAGAAGGACGATCGCCACGATCACCGGCATAAGCAGGTAATCGTGCATTTTCAGCGCTTCCTGGCCGATCGGCGAATATTGGTCCTGGAAAGTCCAGCCGCCCGGTGTGGGCTGCCCCTTGCCGGGCACCGGCTTGGCCGGAACATAAGTGGCCGCAGCCTGCGCCAGTGAAGGCACCGTTGCCGCAGTGGTTGCTGCAATGCCTGCCACGACATGACCGGCGGTCCGAAACGCTGTGCCCGCCTGGCGGACGAATTCGATTGGACTCATCGTCGCTAGTTCCGCTCTTCCCCGCGTACACGCCGGTTTCGAGGTCCGCGTGCACTGATTGTAATTCCCTCGATCTGACCCGGCTATACGCGGCCTTGTCGCGACCGACAAGTTGCGACCTTCACCAAGACGAGCCGAAACATTTGCCCATAGGGTCAAGCCAGCGCGCACACCCTCGCCGCCGGGCGAAAAATCCTTGCCCGGCGGCGCATCAGCGCCCATGGCGAGCGGCATATCCAAGAGCCGCACAGGCGAACAGGCAGGACCAGCGACGAGAGCCATGCAGGAAGAAGACATCCTTTCCGAATTCCGCGCCAGCCAAGCATTGCTCGAAGGGCATTTCCTGCTCTCTTCGGGCCGCCACACGGCCCATTATCTGCAGTGTGCGCGCGTGCTGATGGACCCGATGCGCGCTTCGCGCCTCGCCAGCGCGCTTGCCGCCAAGCTGCCGCGCGAGGTGCGCCAGCAGATTTCCAAGGTCGTTTCGCCGGCCATGGGCGGGGTGATCATCGGCCACGAAATGGGCCGGGCGCTGGGCGTGGAAGCGATTTTCGTGGAACGCCCCACCGGCACGTTCGAACTGCGCCGCGGCTTTGCGCTCAACCCGGGCGAAAAGGTGCTGATGGTGGAAGACGTGGTGACGACCGGCCTTTCCAGCCGCGAAGCGATCAAGGCGGTGCAGGAAGCCGGCGGAATCGTGATTGCCGAAGCGGCGCTGGTCGATCGCTCGGCCGGCTCGGTTGACTTGGGCGTGCCTTTCCATCCGCTCGTGTCATTGAGCTTTCCCACCTATGCCCCCGACGAAGTCCCGGCGGAACTGGCCGCCATTCCCGCCATCAAGCCGGGCAGCCGGGCGCAGCCATAAAGGTCGACGACAGGAGTAAGGGACGGTGAGCGCATTGTTCACGCCGGGCCGGCTGCGGCTTGGGGTCAATATCGACCATGTGGCCACGATCCGCAACGCGCGAGGCGGGGACCATCCCGACCCCGTGCGCGCGGCAGAAATCGTGGCCAGCGTGGGCGGCGATGGCATTACCGCCCATCTGCGCGAAGACCGCCGTCATATTCGCGATGAAGATCTGGCGCGAATCCAGGCGGCAACCAACCTGCCGCTGAACCTGGAAATGGCGGCAACCGACGAGATGCTGGCCATTGCCCTGCGGCACAAGCCCCACGCCTGCTGCATCGTACCCGAGCGGCGCGAGGAGCGCACCACGGAAGGCGGGCTCGACGCGGCCGGGCAGCACAACCGCCTGGCGCCGATCGTGTCCCGACTGGCCGATGCCGGTATCCGCGTGAGCCTGTTCATCGCCCCGGAAGCCCGCCAGATCGAGGCCGCGATCAAGCTGGGCGCCCCGGTGGTGGAACTGCACACCGGCGAATACGCCCATGCCGAAGGGCAGGCGCGCGAGGCCGAGTTGAAGCGACTGACCGACATGGCTGCGCTGGCCGCCAAGAACGGGATCGAGCCCCATGCCGGGCACGGACTGACCTATGAAAACGTGCAGCCGGTGGCCGCCATCCCGCAATTGGCCGAGTTGAACATCGGCCATTATCTGATCGGGGAAGCGATTTTCGTTGGGCTGGATGCAGCCGTGCGCCGCATGCGTACATTGATGGACGACGTGCGCTGAACGCTGCATCGGCCACCAAGGAGCGCCGCGCATGATCATCGGCCTGGGTTCGGACTTGTGCAATATCGAGCGTATCCAGCAATCGCTGGACCGTTTCGGTGACCGCTTTGTAGAGCGGGTGTTCACCCCTGTCGAACAGGCCAAGGCCGCGCGCCGGCCCTATACCCGCGCGGGAACGCTGGCCAAGCGCTTTGCCGCCAAGGAAGCCTATTCCAAGGCCGTGGGCACCGGCTTCAAGGCGGGCGTGTTCATGAAGGACATCGGCGTGGTCAATGCGCCTTCGGGCGCGCCCACGCTGGCGCTGACCGGCGGCGCGGCCGCGCGCCTGGCGGCGATCACGCCGGCAGGACACAAGGCCGTGGTGCACCTGACGATGACCGACGATCATCCCTGGGCCCAGGCTTTCGTCGTGATCGAGGCTGTCCCGCTGGGTGCAGGAGACCAGGCGTGAGCGACGGGCTGACCGGCGCCCCGCCCGGCAAGGCGCACGCGCGGCCTGCGCGCGTGAACTGGTGGGACGAGCTACGCGGCCTGATCGGCATGCTGCTGGCGGTGCTGGTGTTTCACAGCCTCTTGGCCAAGCCGTTCTATATCCCGTCGATGTCGATGATGCCCAACCTGCTGGTCGGCGACAGGCTGATCGTGTCGAAATATCCATATGGCTGGTCGTGGGTTTCGCCCTCGTTCCACGTCCTGCCGCGATCGGGCGTCCGGCTGTTTCCGGCGACGCCGCAATATGGCGATATCGTGATCGTGGTGCCGCGCGGCAACAGCGAGGATTACATCAAGCGCGTGGTGGCCCTGCCGGGCGATCGCATTGCCGTGATCCATGGCCAGATCGTGTTGAATGGCCGACCCGTGCCGCAGGTGGTGGAAGCCCCGCTCGATCTGCCGGTGGACGCAAACGATCCGTGCGACCCGGTCGATTTCCCCGGCTTGCGCTTTCGCGATGCGATGGGCCGGGATTTCTGCGAATTGCCGATCCTGCGCGAAACTCTGCCCAATGGCGCGACCTATCGCGTGATCGACCACAAGCAGCAACCGCTTGACGACTATGCCGAAGTCACCGTGCCAGCCGGCCACGTTTTCCTGATGGGAGACAACCGCGACCATTCGGCCGACAGCCGCGAGCCCCTGGCGCTCAAGGGCCTGGGCGGGCCAGTGCCGCTATCCGACGTGGGCGGGCGCGCCGAGTTCGTCACCCTGTCGCTCGATGGCAGCGAGACCTGGAATCCACGCACCTGGTGGCACGCATTGCGCCACGGGCGCAGCGGCGTCGGCTTGCGCCCGGAACGGGGGACGGCAATGCCCGTTCCGGCTTCCTGAACTTTGCGAGCGGGGGTAGTTTCCACCAATGTCCGATTCCGCGCAAACCCACGCCCCTGCCGCTCCCCCGCCGAGCAAGGCCCATGCGCCCGGACCGACGGACATTGCCGATCGCACGGTGCGGCAAGAGGCGAAGAAGGCCTTCGTGTGGATCGGCATTGCCGCGCTGGTGGTCCTTGCCGTGTTCCTGGCACAGCCGCTGCTGGTGATCTTTGGCGGCGTGGTCTTTGCCTCGCTGATCGAGGGCGGGCAGCGCTTGCTTGGCCGCATCCTGCCCGGACCGCGCGCGCTGCGCATCGCCATCGTGATGCTCACGGCCGTGGGTTTCCTGATCTGGCTGGCCTATTTCGCGGGTAACCAGATCGCAGCCCAGGCCGCGCAGTTTCCGCACATCGTGGAAGGACAGGCGCAGCGCACGCTGGGCTGGCTCAACGGGCACGGCATCCGTGTGGCGCAGGCCGATCTTTCCAAGATCGCCGAGCAGCTGATCGGCGGCGTTGGCCCGGTGACCCAGGCATTGGGTGGCCTGTTCGGCGGCTTCACCACGTTCTTCCTGATCGTGATCCTGGGCATCTATTTCGTGCTGGAGCCCGATATCTATCGGCGTGGCTTTGCCTGGTTGTTTCCACTTGAAAGCCGCCCGCATTTCCAGGTGACCTTGCAACGCATGGGCAAGTCTTTGCGGATGCTGCTGTTCGGCCGGATGATCGGGATGTTCACCGAAGGCTTTGCCACCTGGCTGCTGCTCGCCGTCTATGGCGTGCCCATGTCGGCACTGCTGGGCATCCTCACCGGCTTGCTGGTTTTCCTGCCCAATATCGGCGCGCCGCTTTCCGGGCTGTTGATGATCCTGGTCGGATTTTCGGGCGGCACCAACATGGGGATCTACTGCGTCATCGTGTATCTGGTGGTGCAGACGGTGGACGGCAATATCATCGTGCCGATGGTGGCCAAGAAAACGGCTGACCTGGCCCCCGCGATGGTGCTGGGTGCCCAGCTGATCTTCGGCGTGCTGTTCGGCATTCTCGGCCTGGCGCTGGCCGATCCGATCGTGGCCATGATCAAGATCGCGCTGGAACGCCAGGCAGAGCGCAACGACAGCGGATTGGTCGACACGCCCCATGGCGAAAGCGCCGCGCTTGGCACCTGATGGCGGTACACGGCGAAAAAGGATGGTTCGCGTTGGTCAGGCCAGCGCGCTGTTCGTGCTGCTGACGCTTGTAGCCCTGGGGCTGGTCAAGCATTGTTCGAAAGAAATATCCCGATTGACCCTGGCGCCACTGGGCGCCTTCGAACCCACGCAGCCGCTGGCGCGCAATGCTTATGCCGATCCAGCCATGTGGGTGGCGCGCCCCGGCAAGGCACCAGACCCTGCCAGGTGGCTGCCGCCCGGCACGGCAAGCACAACGCCGGGCGGCGTGGCGGTGTTCTTTGTTCACCCCACCAGTTATTTGAGCCGCAGGCACTGGAACGCACCGCTTGACGATGCCGATGCGGTAAGGCGTGCCGATATCATGGTTGGGGCGATGGCCAGCGCTTTCAACGCCGCCGGCCCGGTGTGGGTGCCGCGCTATCGCCAGGCCGCACTGGGCGTGTTTGTCACCGATGGCGCGGATCGCCGCCGGGCGATGGATCTGGCCTTCGCCGATGTCCAGGCCGCGTTTGCCGCGTTTCTATCGTCGCTCCCACCCGAATCGCCGATCATCCTTGCCGGGCACAGCCAGGGCGCATGGATCGTCGCGCGCCTGCTCAACGAAACGGTGCGTAATCGTCCGCTGGCAAAGCGGGTGGTCGCCGCCTATGCTATTGGCTGGCCGATCGTGGCCGATAGCGTGAAGCCGCAAACCGGCTTGCCGCCGTGCACCGCGCCCGACCAGGCTGGATGCGTGACCGGCTGGATGAGTTTTGCCGAACCGGCCGACCCCACCTTGCTGGTCGATGCCTTTCACCGTTGGCCGCAGTCGGCGCCATCAAACGGTCCGCTGCTCTGCGTCAACCCGCTTACCGGCACACTGGGCGGCCAGGCCCCGCGCAGCGCCAATCGCGGCACCCTGCTGCCCGATGAAAACGACGAGGATACCGAGCGCGGCGGCCCCTTGGTGGCAGGGCTGGTTTCGGCACGATGCAATGCGCAGGGCATCCTGCTGATCGCGCCGCACCCGCAGATGGGGCTGTTCGTCCTGCCCGGCAACAACTACCACGTCTATGACATCCCGCTGTTCTGGGCCAACCTGCGCGCCGATACCTTGCGGCGTAGCGAGGCCTGGCTCGCCGCGCGGGACAAAGGAAATCGATGATTACGCAAAGCACGGCAGATTTTCGCGCCGCCCTGCCCGGTGGCGGGGTGCTGATGGGGCTCGATCCCGGCACCAAGACGATCGGCGTGGCGCTGTGCGATACCGGGTGGCGCTTTGCCACGGCCGGGCAGACAGTCAGGCGCCGCAAATTTGCCCAGGACAAGGCCGCGCTTGCGGCCATCGTGGCGGAACGGGGCGTGGCTGGCCTCGTCATCGGCCTTCCGCTCAACATGGACGGCAGCGATGGGCCGCGCAGCCAGTCCGCCCGCGCGATGGCGCGCAATCTGGCCGATCTGGGCCTGCCCACGCTGATGTGGGACGAGCGCTGGTCAACCCAGGCGGCCGAACGCGCGATGATCGAGCAGGATTTCAGCCGGGCCAAGCGCGCCGAGCGCATCGATTCGCACGCTGCCGCGCTGATTCTCCAAGCCGCGATCGACACGCTGGCCGGCAGCGCGTTCTAAATCCCGACATGTGTTGAACAATCCCGCGCGATGCGACAGGAAAACGGCATGGCAAACGATCAAGACCCGGTATGGCGAACCGACATTCCTTTCGATCCCGAGCAGGCGAGCCGGGTCCTGGGAAAACTGGGCCATGGCGGGTTCCTGGGCATGCGCTACGGCAACCACGGGCCCGACTGGTTCGAAGGGGAACTGCCTTGGCGCGAAGACCTGGTCGGCGCGGGCAACACGGGCGTGCTGGCATCCGGCCCTATCATCAGCCTGTTCGACAATACCACCTCGATGGCCATCTGGACACGGCTGGGGCGGTTCGTGCCCCAGGTGACGCTGGACCTGCGGATCGACTATGTCCGTGCCGCCGTTCCGGGACGCAGCGTCATCGCGCGGGCCGAATGCTATCAATTGCGGGGCGACCTCGCCTTTGCCCGCGCGTTGGCGCACGATGGCGATATTGCCGATCCCCTGGCCCATGCTGCGGCTATCTTCATGTTGCTCGGAGAGAGTGAATGAGCCAGCTCTTCCCCTTCGTTCTGCCTCCCTATGCGCTGGCGATGGGCATGACCCTTGCTCAACACGGCGAGGACAACGCCATTGTCAGCATGGAATTCGGCAATCATTCAACGGGCCGTCCCGGTTTCCTGCATGGGGGCGCGATCGGCGGTCTGTTGGAAATGGCCGGATTTGCCGCGCTTTCGGCCGATCTGGCACGGCGCGGCGTGGCTCAACGGATGAAGCCGATCAACATCTCGATCGAATATCTGCGCGGCGGCCTGCCCCAGCCGATTCATGCGGTTGGCGAAGTCTTGCGTGCGGGGCGCCGCGTGGCCAATGTGCGCGTGGAAGCCTGGCAAGCTGACCGCGCCGCGCCCGTCGCCAGTTGCTGGATGAATTTCCACTTGTCCGCGCCCAAAGCCTAAAAGCGCAGTTCCACCGTCAGGCCGTCAGGCGGCATGGCACCGGGTGGCAAGCGCTGCGCATCGGCGCGAGCACGCGCCAGCAGGGCCGGCGGCACGGCGGCGTCAGCGATCACGGCATCGGCCATGCCCAGCAGCCGCGCCTCGCGCAGGGTAAGATCTTCGGGATCGGCGCTGCGCAGCGCGATCACGTGATGGCCGGTCTGCCCGGCGCGCGCGCCGTTGAGCCAAGCCTCCACCGCGCCGGCTGGCTGTTCCACCATGGGATCGAGCGCCCCGCCCTCGCCCAGCGCCACATCGAGCGCGCGGCGCCGGTCCGCGCCATCGGGAAAGCGCGCGCGCAAGGCATCGCGCACGGCAAACAGCGCCTCGGCAAGCGGGCCCAGTCCTTGGGGCAGCAGCCGTTCCAACCGCAGCCGAACATGCTTGGCCAAGCCCGCCGACGCGCCAGCCGTGCCGACCGCGACCACCACTGGACTGCGATCGATCAACGACGGCGTGGTGAAATCGCACAGCGCGGGGCGATCCACCACGTTGACGAGCAAGCCTGCCCCCCGTGCACGCAGCGCATCGGCCATGCAGGCATCGGCATTGTCATGCGCGATGAACGCCAGCCGCGCACCGATATCGATGCCATGGGCAAGGTCTTCAATCACCTGCCCGCCGGCGCGCTCCACCAGCCGCCGCTTGGCCTGCGCCGCGTCCCCATGGCCCAGCACGATCACCGGTTGCCCGGCAATGCGGTGGAACAGGGGGAGCGCGGGCAGGCTCATCGCGTCAGGCCAGCCAATCCGGCACGCGCTCCGCCGCCAGGATCGTGGCCGGCTCGATACGGTCGGCCACCACGGCCCACCTGTCGCCATCGACCATGACTTCGGGCACCAGGGGCCGCGAGTTGTAGGTATTGGCCATCGTCGCGCCATAGGCGCCAGCGGTGCGGAACACGGCAAGATCGCCGCGCGCCACCTTGTCGATCGTGCGGCCCATGGCAAAGGTGTCGCTCGATTCGCAGATCGGGCCGACGATGTTGGCTTCCATCGTCTCACCATCGGGCGAAACGGCGGCGAAATCGTGCCAGGCATCGTAGAGCGCCGGGCGGGCCAGATCGTTCATCGCGGCATCGACCACCACCCAGGGCGCGCCCACGCCTTCCTTGACGCGCACCACGCGCGTCATCAGCACGCCGGTATTGCCGGTGATCACGCGGCCGGGCTCGAACATCGCGGTGATGTCCCACCCTTGCGTCACGCGGGCGACCATCGCGGCATAGTCCTCGGGCTGGGGAAATTGCTCGCCAGCCTTGTAGGGCACGCCCACGCCACCACCGAAATCGATATGCGTGACGGCATGGCCGCTGCTGCGGATCGCCCGCATCAGTTCGCCAATCTTGGTAAAGGCCGCTTCCAGCGGATCGAGCCGCGAAAGCTGGCTGCCGATGTGCAGCGCCAGGCCGCGCATCGCAAGCCCAGGCGTGATGGCCAGCCGCGCATAGATCGCCGCTGCACGGTCATAGGGCACGCCAAACTTGTTTTCCGCCTTGCCGGTGGAAATCTTGCCGTGGGTGCCGGCATCGACATCGGGGTTCACCCGCAGCACGCATTGCGCGGTCTTGCCAAGGGCCACGGCGATGTCCGCCAGTTCGAGCCCTTCTTCCTCGCTTTCCAGGTTGAACTGGCCGATCCCGGCTTCCAGGGCGCGCGTCAGTTCGGCATGTGTCTTGCCCACGCCCGAAAACACGATTCCCTCAGCCGGCATGCCGGCAGCCAGTGCGCGCTCCATCTCGCCGCCGGAAACCACATCGGCGCCATAGCCTTCGGCGGCCAGCACCTTGAGCACGGCCAGGTTGGGGTTTGACTTGACGGCAAAGGCCAGCTTGACGCGCGGCAGCACTGCCAGGGCATCGCGAAACACGCGGGCATGGCGCGTCAGCGTGGCGCGCGAATAAATATAAAGCGGGGTGCCCACGGCGTCGGCCAGGGTGGGCAGGGCGATATCCTCGGCGTGCAGCACGCCGTTCACCAGATCAAAATGGTCCATTGAGAACTCTCGAAAAAGCAGATTTTGAAAACGCGTTATTCTTCGGGCGGCAGATCGAACGGGTCGTCCTCGCGCTCTTGCGAGCGGCTGCGCAACTCCACGTTGCGATCGGGCTTGGCCTGGATCGGCGCTTTCAAAAGCTCGTCCGCCCCGCGGCTCTGCACACGCCCATAGGGGGCCGGCGGCAGGCCATGCCCCTGCGCCGGTTTCAGCTCGCGTTTGTTGCCGCAGCCGGCAAGCGCCAGCGCAGCTACACCAACGAGCATGAAACCAATGGCCTTTGGGGCATTGGGACGGATCAAGCGATTACTCCTCAAGACCCATTACTCCTCAAGACCCAGGGCTTCACGCGCCTGGGCCACACGCTTCCTTACCTCGGCCGGCGCGGTTCCGCCATGGCTGCATCGCGCCGCCACGCTCGCTTCGACCGAAAGCGCGGCATAGACGCGTTCATCGATACGCGTATCGATGGCTTTGAGGTCCTCCAGCGGCAGCTGGTCGAGCGCAACACTCCGGCTTTCGGCCAGTTTCACCGCGCTGCCGGTGATATGATGGGCTTCGCGGAACGGGATATTGGCCTGCCGTACCAGCCAGTCGGCCAGGTCCGTCGCGGTGGCATAGCCCAGTTCGGCCGCGCCGCGCATGCGATCGGTGCGGAACTTGGCCTCGCCCACCATGCCGGTCATCGCCGCGATCGACAGGGCGAGCAGGCTTGCTGCCTCGAACACTGGCGGCTTGTCGTCCTGCATGTCCTTGGAATAGGCGAGCGGCAGGCCCTTCATGGTGATCATCAGCGCCGTCAGGCAGCCCACGATCCGCCCGGAATGGCCACGCACCAGTTCGGCCGCATCGGGGTTCTTCTTCTGCGGCATGATCGAGCTGCCGGTGGACAGGCTGTCGGGCAGCACGACGAACCCGAACGGCTGGCTCGCCCAGATGATGAACTCTTCCGCCAGGCGCGAGAGGTGCAGCGAGCACTGCGCAGCGGCCATCAGGTAATCGAGCGCGAAATCGCGGTCAGACACCGAATCGAGGCTGTTGTCGGTCGGCCCGTCGAAGCCAAGCGCCTCCGCCGTGCGGAAGCGATCGATGGGAAAGCCGGTGCCGGCCAGCGCCGCCGCGCCCAAGGGCGAACGGTTCATGCGTGCGCGTGCATCGGCAAAGCGCGAGCGATCACGCGCGATCATCTCGTAATAGGCCATCAGGTGATGGCCCAGTGTTACCGGCTGCGCGGTCTGCAGATGGGTGAAGCCGGGCATGATGCTGGCGGCATGTTCGCCCGCGCGAGTGACCAGCGCGGTCTGCAACGCCAAGAGCCCTGAATCGACCTGGTCGATGGCATCGCGCACCCACAGGCGGAAATCGGTGGCAACCTGGTCGTTGCGGCTGCGCGCGGTGTGCAGGCGGCCGGCGGCCGGGCCGATCAATTCGGCCAGCCGACTTTCGGTGGTCATGTGGATGTCTTCGAGGTCCCAGTCCTCGGGCACGCCATTGGCTTCGTATTCGCCGGCCACCTGGTCCAGGCCGGCCGCGATCGTGGCGGCGTCTTCCTCCGAAACGATGCCTTGCGCGGCCAGCATGTCCACATGGGCCTTTGACGCGGCGATGTCCTGGCGCCACAGCGCCTTGTCGAACGGGATCGAGGCGTTAATCTCGCGCATGATGGCCGAAGGGCCGGCGGCGAAACGCCCGCCCCACATCTGGTTGGAGCCTGAATTGCCGCTCATGTCCGCTCGTCCGCCCTATCTGCCATTGATCCTGGGTGCGCTGGCCACAGCCGCGCTTGGCGGCTGCGATAGGCAAGCAAGCCCGCCGGCGCAACCATCCAGCGCCGCAGCAGCGCCCGCCGGTGGCGATGCCGCCGCCGGCAAGATCGACCTGAGCCACAAAGGTGCGGCCATGCCCGCCTTTGCGCTCGCCGGGCCGGATGGGAGCAAGGTGTCTTCAAAGGACCTTGCGGGCAAGCCGGTGCTGGTCAACCTCTGGGCCACATGGTGCGGCCCCTGCGTGGTGGAAATGCCCACGCTGGACAAGCTTGCCGCTGGCGGCCTGCGCGTGTTGACCGTGTCGCAGGATAGCGCGGGCCAGGCCGACAAAGTCAAGGGATTTGCCGCCGAACATGGCCTATCGCACGTGCAGATGCTGCTCGATCCCGACAATGACCTGTCGTTCCACTACAACACCGGCGTCCTGCCCACGAGCGTGGTCTATGACGCGCAGGGCAAGGAAGTGGGCCGCGTCGTCGGCGCGTTCGACTGGACCGGGGCGGAAGCAGCAGGGCTGATCAAGTCCGCCTCCTGATCCACCAGCGCCACAGGCCGGTGACGTAAAGCGCCACCGGCGCAAGGCCGGCCAACAACACCGCCAGCCGCAAGGGCAAGCCTGCTGCCGAACCATCGTGCAGCGGATGCAGCCACTTGAGCAAGACATCCATCGGCCCGCCGCGCGCCACGTCAGCCATGGCCAGCACGGCGCCGCTGTGGCGATCCACCAGCACCCAACTGTGCGGAAAGCGGGGCGAAGGATCGGCTGCCTGCCCCAGCCGGATGCGATAGGCGCGCTGCCCCTGCCCGGGGATTTCCACCCACACCGCGCGCGCGCCCGGCATGGCTGCTTCCGCCGCCACCACGGCGCGGGAAACCGCAATATCGGCGCCTGATGCTTCATCGGCACGCTGCGCCGGCGCCGCTTGTGCCCGCCCCAGCATCGGCGCGAGCAGGCTGTCGGTTTCATCGGGCAGCGCCAGCATCACGCCGGTAACGGTCACCACCAGCAGCAGCGGCAAGCCCGCAAGGCCAGCCAGCTTGTGCCAGTCGTACAACCGGCGCACGCGCGGCGCGTGGGGCTTGAACCGCAGCGCCTTGGCCCACGATCCGCGCGGCCACCAAGCCCACAGTCCGCTTGCCAGCAAGGCAGCGAGCGCCAGCCCGGCCCAGCCGAACACCGTGCCCCCCAGATTGCCCAGTTGCAGGTGATAGTGCAGGTCATAGATCCAGGTCATGCCGCCATCGCCCCAGAATTCGCTGCGCAGCACGCGGCGGCCATCGGGCGAAAGCCAGGCCAGAAGCGGGGCATGAACCGGGCCGGGCCGCTCGGCCGGATGGTAATAGCGCGCCGGGATCGCGCCATCACCGCCGGTCAGTTCCAACCGCCAGGGCCCGGTGCGCGCCGGAAAGGCGGCATGGAGCGTGGCCGCCGCCCGGTCCCAATCGGCGGGGCCGGCATGGCCCGCCACCTGCAACGCGGGATGAAGCGCGCGGTCGATCTCCATGTAAAAGACCAGCAGCGCGCCCGTCACCCCGGCCAGCACCATCAGCGCGCCAAGCGTGAGACCCAGCCACAGATGCACACGCCGCACCCAGACGCGCGGCGAAACGGTGCGGCGCGCCATGGTCAGAACCGCACGCGGGCGCTGGCCGTCACCCCCAGCCCTTCGGCCGGGCTATGCTGGCTGGGCGAGGCGCTGTTGGCCAGCACGGTGGGATCGTACCAGACATATTCATACCGGCGATCGAGCAGGTTCTTGCCCGTCAACGCCAGTTCCAGCTTGTCCAGCGGCCGGAACGCCACTTCGGCGTTGAACACCGCATACTGGCCGAACTTGCCAACCGCCGGATCGTTGGCCGTGGTCAGCCAATAGCGCGATTGCCCATTGCCCCACACCGATACGCGCCAGCGCGTCGCGGGCGTGATATCCACCCCGCCCGACCACAGCCAGTGCGGCACATGGTCTATTTCATGCCCAACATAGGTGGGCGTGGCAGGATCGGCCACGCGGATACGCGAGGTTTGCCAGGACAGCGCGCCCCAGGTCGAAACGCCCTGCACCGGCTTGACGTTCAATTGCACGTCCAATCCGCGCCGCCGCGTGGCACCCACGTTCTCGCTATCGCCCAGCGGATCGTTGAGCTTGCGCTTGATCTCGCCGCTCGCGTCCTGCAGCCACAGCGCCACGCGCGCTTCCACTGCTGCTGTCGGGCGCAGCTTGATGCCTGCTTCCCAGCCCGCGTTGATCGACGGCGCCAGGTTTGTCGTGCGCGGCGGGATCAGGTAGGCGCCCGATCCCACGCCGATCTGGAAGCTCTTGCCATAATTGGCATAGAGCGTGACCTGGCTGACCGGCGTGATGGCCACTTGCAGCTTGGGCTGGCTGATCGTGCCATAGGCATTGATCGGTGCAGTGGTGCCCGCCAGCCGGTTGTGGAATGTGCCACTCACCCAGTCCAGCCGCCAGGCCGGGCTTACCGTCAGCCAGGGCGCGGGCTCCAGCCGCACTTGCGCATAGACGCCGCCCACGTCCGTGGTGAAGGCTTGGTCGCGCGTTTGTGCCGAAACCGCCCGCGCCACGGTGTTGTAGCGCAGCGAGACATTGTCCTGCCACTGCATGTCGCCGCCCACTTCGGCCATCACCGGCACGCCGGCGATCTGCGCATGCCAGTGCAGTGCGGCCATGACGCCATAGTGGTTTTCATTCGCCACCCGCCGCTGCTGCGACGTGGCCGCCGAAAACTTGACATACCGATCGTCGCGCAGGCGGTTGGCATAGGCCTTGGCCGTGAAATCGACATTGTCGGCAAGGCTCGCGTCCAGATGCAGGCTGCCCTGCGCCACGGTGCGGGTATCGCCATCGCTGCGATTGTAGGCATTGGTCATGCGCGGGTTGGCGGCAGCGTTTTCGAGCGTCAGGTAACCCGGCTCGTCGGCGGTGCCGCGATACCAGCGCGCGATGGCGCCGATCCGCACGTCCTCGCTCGGGTGATAGAACCACTTGCCCGCCAGGCTGGCCCGCGTGAGCGCACCATGATCGCGCCAGCCGCCCGACTGGCGCCAGGCCGCCAGGTAGTTCTGGCTGAAGTGGCCGGTGTCGATCCCGGCCACGGCTTGCGCCTCATAGGTATCGAAGCTGCCGCCCGAAACCTTGGCCTCGCGATAGTTTCCGCCGATCCGCGTCTGGATATTGGCACTGCCGGCAATGGCATGCAGGCCATAACGAGGATCGGACGTGCCGCGCACCACTTCGATGCCGGCAATATCGAGCGGGAACACCGTGTCGATATAGGGCATGTTGCCATCGTTGCTGTTGGCCGGCACGCCATCGACCAGCAGCTTCACTGCGTTGATTTCCCCCTCGCCGTTGAAGCCGCGAAAGCTGAACTTGCCGCTCGTGGTACCCTGGTTGAAATTGGTCAGCATTACGCCGGGCAGCCGGCCGACCAGTTCCCAGGCGTAATTGACGTTGGCATTCTGCGCCACATCCCCGCCCATGCGATCGATCGAGGTGAGCACGTTCTGCGACGAAGCCGCCATCGACCGGGCCGAAACCACGATCTGTTCGCCAATGGAAAAACCGGTATCGACCGGCCCAGCCGGCGCCGGAGCGGGCTCTGCCCCATAAGCGGGCGTCGCGAAAGCAAGCGCGCAGGCAAGCGCGCGAAACGAAATGTGCATTGAAATATCCCCTGTCCGATGCGCGATGCACCGGCCCGAACCCTTGTCTTGCCGCCCAAAAGCAGCGTTGCGTGGATCAGGAAGTAAGGGGTGGCCCGCGCAACGGCGGCCAGGCGTGGGAGCGCCGGCGCGGTGCTGGTGCGGGCACGGGGGCAAAGCCCAGTGCAAGGATAAACGCGAGCGCGGCGGCCAGCAGCACCGGATCGGCCCCGCCCAGCAAGGCATGGCCCAGCGCACCGAACGGGCAAGTGCCCTGTGCCTTGGCCTGGCCGGCAGATGCCTTGGCCGCTGGGTCGCTGGCAGGCACAACCACCTGCCGCACCAGATCGTGGCGCCCATCGATCCCTTCGGAACAGAGCTGTATGGTAAAGCTACGCGTTTGCGTGCCGACCATATAGCCGGCCGGCACGAGCGCCTTCATCGCCAGCGCCAAGGCCACAAGCCCCAGGGCCAGCATGCGATGGCGAAACAGCAAGACGCGCAAGGCAGACATCAGGCGCGCGTCTTAAGCGGCGATCGCCGGATTGTCATCATGACAAAATGTCATCGCACACGCGCTCCACGCTCCGCTTGCGCGGCAACGCCACAATACTCTTGTGATCTTGTCCTCTAACAGGGAGACATGTTGCTCCAGAACCCGCATATGTCGCGCGCAAGGCCGGAGATGGACACGCTACACCGTGCCACGCGGCACTTTCGTGAAAAGCGCGCTTGGGAGAGGATAGAGCCATGATCACACGAAGCGAAGGATCGGAGCGTTTTGACGGCAAGGTCGTGATCGTGACCGGCGCGGCCGGGGGTCTCGGCAAGGCCACTGCCTCTGCTTTTGCCTCGCTCGGTGCAGACCTGGCAATTTGCGACGTCGACTCCGAAGGACTTGCTGCAACCGCTACCGAGATCGCGGCAGCAGGCTCGACGGTTTTCCAGCGTACCGTGGATATTGCCGATCCCGCTGCCTGCAAAAGCTTTGTGCTCGAAGCTGCCGATGCCCTCCACGGCGTCGATGTCCTCGTCAACGTGGCAGGCGTACTGGGTATTACCCAGGTCGCCGATGTGACCGAGAAGCTGTGGAACAAGGTTATGGCCGTGAACCTCTCCGCGCCGTTCTGGCTTTCCCAGACAGCACTGCCCTATCTCCTCGCGCGGGGAGGCAATATCATCAATGTCGCCTCGTCCGGCGCGATCATCGGAGAAGCCTATCTGGTGCCGTACACGGCTTCCAAGGCTGCGCTCATGCATATGACCAAGTCCATGGCGATGGAATTCATCAAGCAGAACATTCGCATCAACGCGATCGCCCCAGGCGCGATGGTGACAAACATGGCGGCCAACGACGCGCTACCGGAAGGCGCGGATCTGGAACTGTTCCAGCGGTTCATGTCGATCCGGCCGGCGGCCGATCCGGCGCAGGTGGCCGATCTGATCGTCTATCTGGCGTCCGATCGCGCGTCGAACATCCATGGCGCCTGCCTTTCGACAGACGCTGGCATCACGGCCGGGTGACGGCAGCCCCGTCCGGGACGGCCATGCGGGCCGACGGAGAGAACCGCGTGGGCCGCACATGTGCGTCGAGCCAGACCGACGTGGCTGTCCCTGCCCCAGCCTAGGCGCGTTCCGCCTTCGCCGCGACCAGAGGTGCCACCATTTGCGGCACCTCTGCAAGGGAACGCAGCATGTCATTGAGATGCGTACATCCTTGCTCGCGCGCCAGTTCCCTGATGACGTTGGTGCGTAGACTGGAGACCGGCGTCCCAACCATCCGACCGATATGAAGAACAGCTGCTGGACAATAATTGAAAGGTAGCACGCGCGGATCGGCCGCAATTTCTTCGATCAGCATCGTCTGGCGGTCGATCTTGGCATGCAGCAGGTACTCGTGGACTGCTATCCGCTGGCCATCCGGTCGGGTGAAGCTGTCCTGGAAGTGCGCATCGACCACGACCTTTTCATCCTCCATACGAACATCGATGCGGCGCGCGCGGCGGGCTGCAGGTCCGTCCTGCGTTGGGAGGACATGCCAGGCCAGAGGGTCGGGCGTATTATCCAGAGGCAAGACGATCTGATGATGCTCCGTCCGGTCTTCTTCTCCGCCGACCATGACGGGCGAGTCTGAACTAAAGCCGATGCAGACGCCTTCCATTTTCCGGCGCTGGGCTTCGGCGCCGGGGCCTTTGCTCACCGAGGGGATCGAGTCAGGCTGCCATTGCGCCCATGCCACGATGCCGACGAGACTGGCGCCGGCGATGTCATCCAGCAAGAGGTAGAGCGGGGTGCCTCGCTCCAGCTCGGCGGCCATGGAGTCTGCGATCGCGGCACGAAGCTGTTTTCCCGCTTGCGCGCCGACCAGCCCGTCCACCCCTTCCCTAGCAGGTTGGGTGTCAATTTGGATGATTTCACGCCCCGGCGTGAGGCTGGCGATGAAGCTATCCTCGGCCACCACGCAAGGCGCATCGACGTCGCCGCAAGTCATAAGGTCGCGTGCGCGGCCAATCATGTGCAGTTCGGTACCCTTGCCGTTGGGCCAACTCGTGTCGATCGTGGATGTGCGCCTGACCGACCACGGCTGTCTGGCCGGAGTTGGCGGTGCCGGACCGCGTACGCTGGGGACATTTGTCATGGGCACGAACAAATCCTCTCTTCCACAAAAGTGGCATCGTGATCTTGGTAGCGAAAGACTTTTCCGCCAATGAGTTCCGGATCACGGGCATCATGTCTCCCGTCAGGCGATCTGCACGACGACCTTTCCCATGGCCCCCCGCGCAGCGCCTCGGCCATGGCGGGCACTACGGCCAGCCGGTCGTTCTCTGCCACCCCGAGCGCATCGGCCGTCACGCTGCGGATGAGGTCGTGAACCCATAAATGCGCTCGCAGCATCAACTGTGCGCGGCTCTGTGATGCGGGTGCATGACGAAGAATAGGCCGGCGATCGTGGCTGCCAGGCACAGCACCGCAAGGATCAGCACGGCAGGGACATAAGTGTGGGTGACTTCGGCGGCGTAGGCGACCATCGGCGCCGGGACAGTCCCGAAAAGCGCGGAAAAATTGAAGAAGCCATAGGCTCGGGAGAAGCCGTGGGTGCCAAATTCGCTGGCGATGCACGAGGCGACCATCACCATCGCCCCCTGCCCCAGTGCGAGCAGAACATAGGCGATGCCCAGCCCGACGCTGCCATGCGCGAAGGCGAGCAACACGAGGCCGATCGTGCAGCTCGCCCCCATCAGGAACAGGGGCACGCGATTGCCATGCCGGTCTGCCAGGACGCCGCAGCCCAGCTTGCCGACCGCCGCACTGACGCTGAACAGGGCAACCAGCGCAGCGGCCTCGTTCAGGGCCAGCCCGCGCTGGGCCACGAAAGGCGCCAAGTTGACCGACATTGCGCTGTTGGCCATGAGCGGCGGAAGGCAGGCGGCCATGGTGATCCAGAAATTCCGCCGCGAAAGGATGTCGCGCAGCGTCATCTGGGGGCTATCGGCCCCGGCAATATTTTCCGGCGCATGGGCGCCATAGGCGGTTTCGTCAGGCCGGGGGGAATCGCGCAAGACCCACAGGATCAAGGCGCAGACCGCCACGAGATTGAAGGCCGCGAAGACCCACCACGTCCAACGCCAGCCCACTGATTCCATCAGCCTGACCACAAGGGGTGGATAGACCACGCCGGCGGCAACCAGCCCGATCGCGGAAAGGCTGAATGCCAGCCCACGACGGCGGACGAACCATCGCGACACCAGCGACTGGGCCGGGATGCTGGAGGAAAAGGTGATGCCGACCGGCAGGAGCAGGGTGTAGATCGCAATGACGTGCCAAGCCTGCGTGGCAAAGCCGATGGCGGCATAGCTGACCGCGATGACGATCATCCCGACCAGGATGGTCCGCGAGACCGAAAACCGACCAACTGCCCAGCCCGCCACGGGGGCCAGGAACGCGCAGGGAAAGCTGAACAAGGTGATGGCCAGCACCATGGTGCTGACCGGCACAGCGAACGCCCTCGACCAGTCTTCCAGAAAAAAGCTGAAGCAGTTGGCCATCACGCCAAGTCCTGCAGCCTGTGCGATGATGCAGACTGCGACGATATTCCAGCCGTGGTACCACGGCTTTGCAGTCCGCGCTTTGAACGCCATTCACGTTTCTCCTGATGGGAGACGTTTTCACGATCGCCGCCCCGAGTGAAAGCACGCACCTGCCCGAAGCGCCGCTTATCCCGAGTATGATATGTAGAACATGGCGTTGGCCTTGCTCTGAACACTTCGGCATCACCCAGGCTTGGCGCGGCGACAGCCAAGGCAACAGCCAAGGCCGCCTGATCCGGTGGAGAGAGATGTCATGAAGTTCCCGTTCGGTGGCCCGGCGCTCGGCAACATCATGCAGGTTGCATGGATAACGCCCGATATAGATGCCAGCATCGCGCAGTTTAAAACCATGTATCGGATTCCCGAATTCATGGTCATGGATCAGACATTTCCGGCGTATGTCCTTGGCGACAAGGGTGAGATGGATCTGCGCATTGCGCTCGCCAATGTCGATCACATGCAGCTCGAGTTGATCCAGCCACTCGGCGGAGGGGTGGACTGGATATATCGCGACGTACTGCCGCGCGACGGATCGCACGCGAACGTGTTCCACCATGTCTGCGTGCGGATCGAAGGTTCGCTGGAAGACTGGGACGCTTATCTTGCCACGCTCGGGCCGGATCGACCGGTTGTCTATTACGGCGATGTCGGGGCCGGCTGCCGCTTCGTGTTTACCGACGAGCGCCAGACGCTGGGCATGTACGTCGAACATATCTGGTTTTCGGACGAAACGGCGGCCGCGATGGCCGCGTCCGTACCCACCTATCACACCCTCTGAAGGAGGCGCGCGTCATGACCGCCTATCGCACGCTCGATCACCTGATCCTGCCGATCATTGCCTGGGATCCGGAACGCCCGGCAGAGTGGATCAACGATCACATCGCCATGGTCCATGCCACGTCCAATGCTTATGTGATCGCATCGGACCAGGGTGACGTTGTCATCAACACGACCACGGCCGCGCAGGCGCCGCGTGCGCGCGAAAAGTTCGAGACCCTGCTGGGGCGGCCGCTCAACGTCGTGACGATCGTGTTCACCCAGAGCCACCCGGACCACGTGGGCGGATGGCAGGTCTTTGCCCAGCCGGGCACGCAGATGATCGGCCAGGCGATGTTCAGCCAGATCTGCGCCGAGCGGAAGATGCTGGGCGGGTTCTTTGCCACTCGCAATGCCAATGTGCTGGCCGCGATGATCCCGCCGGGCACCACCTACGGCTGGTTCGATACGCCCGATCCCGAACCCCTGACCACATTTTCAGAACACCTCGCGTTCGAGGCGGCGGGCCGTCGTTACGAACTGTTTTCGGTGTCGTCGGGCGAAACGGTGGATTCCCTGGCGGTGTGGCTGCCTGACGAAGCAACCCTGTTCACCGGAAACTGGGCCGGCGCCATTCACGGCGCCCTGCCCAATTTCTATACGGCGCGCGGCGACCGCGATCGGTCGATCCCCGGCTGGCTGCAGCATTGCGACATGCTGCTGGCGCTGGAACCGGCCCTGCTGATCACCGGGCACGAGCAGCCAATCGTGGGAACCGATCAGATCAGGAACCTCTGGCACAAGGTCCGCCAGACGGTGCAATTGATCCATGACCACACCGTCGCGGGCATGACGTCAGGCAAGACATTGCCCGAGATCCAGGCCACCTTGGCCATTCCCGCAGAACTCACCCCGCGTGACGGTCGCTGCATGCCGCACTGGATCGCGCGCAGCGTTTGGGAAGAATATACCGGCTGGTTTCGGCAAGAGCGCACGAGCGAACTCTATCCTACGCCGCCCAGCGCGGTTTGGCCCGAAGTGGTCGCCATGGCGGGTGGAGCATCGGCGTTTGCACAGCGCGCCCACGAGCATCTCGCGGCCGGGAATGCGGAACTGGCGCTGCATCTGATCGAGATGGCAGTTGTTGCAGAGCCGAACAACCGGGAGGTGCGCGAGGCCGAACTGGCCGTCTACGACCGCTTGATGGACCTCACGGAGGGGCGGGTGTTCGACCTGCTCGGCTGGCTGGAGGGCCGCGTCATGGCCGCGCGCGCCGTGCTCGACGGCTGAACCTGCCACGTTTTCGAACCATAACGACAAATAAGGGATGGGAATGACAGATGGCTAAAAACCTTTTCGATCTGACCGGCAAGGTCGCGCTTGTGACCGGCGCCAATTCGGGGCTCGGCCTTGCCATGGCCGAGGGCCTTGCCATGGCGGGGGCGGATGTCATCATCTGGGGGCGGCGCGAAGACCGCAACGCCCAGGCAGCGGAACGCCTGCGTGCCCATGGCGGGCGCGTGGGCACCTGCGCGGTCGATGTTTCGAGCGAAGAAGACGTCATTGCCGGCTTTGCGGCCGCCGTGGCGGAATTCGGCCGGGTGGACTGCGTGGTGGCCAATGCCGGCACGGCCAGCGTTTCCCCCATCGCGGACATGACCACCGATACCTGGCACGGCCTTCTTGCCATCAACCTCCACGGCGTGTTCCTGACCGTGCGCGAGGCGGCACGGCACATGAAGGCCCGCGCCGCCGCCGGTGACCGGGGTGGTTCGATCATTCTCAACGGCAGCCTGGCGGTTTTCACCGGCGTACCGGGCATGACGCACTACGCCGCCGCCAAGGGCGCGCTCAATTCGATGTCCAAGCCGCTCGCGGTGGAAATGGGCGAGTATGATGTGCGCGTGAACGTGATCTGCCCGGGCTTCATCCCCACCGAAATCACCTCGCCCGAAAGCCAGCCGATGATCGATGCCACCCTGGCGCGCAGCCCGATCAAGCAGATTGGCACGCCCGAGGATATCCAGGGCATCGCGGTCTACCTGGCCAGCGACATGTCCAAGTACCACACCGGTGACACCATCACGCTCGACGGCGGGATGATGGCGCAGCTTTTCTAAGGGGCCCAAACCATGAAGCTGGTGAGAGTTCACGCGCCCGGTCGCTATGCCATCGATGACGTTGCAACGCCCCAAGCCGGTCCGAACGATGCCATCGTGCGCGTCGTTTCCTGCGGCGTTTGCGGCAGCGACGTCCATTTCGTCCGTGGCGGGGTCCTCCAGCCCAATGGCGAGCCGATGCCGCTCGGCCACGAGGCGGCGGGAATCGTCGAGCGTGTCGGCGAGGCCGTGCGCGGGGTGACCACGGGCATGCGGGTGTTCATCAACCCGATGGGCGATCCGGGCAATGTCATCGGCAACGGCGGCAGCGAAGGCGCCTTCGCGCGTGAGGTCCTGGTCCGCGATGCGGTTCTGGGCGAGACGCTGCTGCCGGTTCCCGATGCGGTGCCGCTGGCCCATGCCGCGCTGGTCGAGCCACTGGCCGTCGGTCTCCATGGCGTGAACAGGGGCAAACCCACGCCGCAGTCGCGCGTGGCCGTGTTCGGTTGCGGCCCCATCGGGCTTGGCGCAATCCTGTGGCTTGCCCGCATGGGCCTGCGCGACATCGTCGCCATCGACGTGTCTGAGGAGCGCCTGGCCTTTGCCCGAAAGATGGGCGCGCACGTCACCATCAATCCCATGCGTGAAGACCTGCGCGAGCGGTTGCTGGCGGTGCACGGTGCCGGCCGCCCCGCGCTGGGCCAGGAAACGGTCGGCACCGACATTTTCTACGACATGGCCGGTGGGCGGACCGTCATTCCCAATATCGTGGGCATGGCGCAATTCCAGGCCCGGCTGGTCGTGACGGCGGTCTATCTCGAACCGGTCCCGATCGACATGACCCAGATTCTCGCCCGCGAATTGGAGATGACGGGGGCAGTGGGCTATCCCACCGAACTGCACGACGTGCTGCAGGCCCTGCCCGATATCGATCCGGCCGTCCTGGATGCCTATATCAGCCACCGCTTCCCGTTCGAGCGCTTTGACGAAGCGTTCGAGGTGGCACAGCAGTCTGCCAGCGCCAAGGTGATGATCGAGTTCGCCTGACCTGCTTCACGGCAAGGGAAACAGCAAAAGGCCCGGTCGGCGCTCGACCGGGCCTTTTGTCTTTGTCCGGATTTTTGCCGTCCGGACTTTTGTCTGTTCAGGCCGGCTCGGCCTCGGTGGCGATGGTCTTGGTCTGGAGAAACTCGTCAAAGCCTTCCGCGCCCATCTCGCGGCCGATGCCGCTGTGCTTGTAGCCGCCGAAGGGCGCGTCGGCGCCAAAATACACGCCCTTGTTGATCGACATCGTCCCGGTGCGGATGCGCCTGGCAACGGCCATGGCGCGCTGCGTGTTGGTGGACTGGATCGCGCCGGACAGGCCATAGGGCGAATCATTGGCGATCCGCACCGCATCGTCATCATCGTCATAGGGAATGACGACCAGCACCGGACCGAAGATCTCTTCCTGGGCGATGCGCATGGCATTGTCGACATCGGCAAACAGGGTGGGCTTGATGTAATAACCGCCGCGCTCCGGGAAAGCCGGTTCGCCGCCAGCGAGCAACCGCGCGCCTTCGGCCTTGCCGATCTCGATATAGTCCATGACGCGCTCGTACTGCGCCTTGGAGACCATCGAGCCCATCACCTGCTCCATCGAATCCGCGTCGCCAAACGGGGCGGCCTCGAACATCTGCTTGAGAATGGCGAGGGCCTCGTCATAGCGCGAGCGCGGGACCAGCATGCGCGTGGTGATGGCGCAGCCCTGGCCAGCATTCATGCAGACGGCCAGCCCGCTTTCCAGCGCTTGCGGAAACTTTGCATCGTCGAGCACGATATTGGCCGATTTTCCGCCCAGTTCGAGGAAGACCCGCTTCAACGTAGGCGCCGCAGCGGCCATGATCTTCTTGCCAACCCCGGTCGAGCCCGTGAACGAAATGACGTCCACCCGCGGATCGGCAACGAGCAGTTCGCCCGCGGCGGCCTTGTCGGCCGAGGTGATCACGTTGAGGACACCCGCAGGCAGGCCAGCAAGATACGCCGCCTCACCCAGGAAGGCAGAAGAAAGCGGCGTATCGGGCGCGCTCTTGAGGACCACGGTGCAGCCGGCGGCCAGCGCGGCGGTGCACTTGGCCAGGGCGATCTGGACCGGAACGTTCCACGGAATGATCGCGCCGACCACCCCGGCCGCTTCCTTGACCACGGTGCGCTGGCTTTGCACGCCGAAAACGTTGCCGATCCCGAGTTCGCGTTCCCACTCGTAGGCGGCGGCGTGATCGATCGTCCAGGTCATCATGTCGATCGGCATGTCGAGCTGGATGAGGTGAGTCAGCAGACGGGTGCAGCCCACTTCGGCGCTGATCTGCGGGCGATAGGTTTCCGCCAGGTCCTTCAGCGCCTGCTGCCAGCGGCGCAGCGCATCGAGCCGCAGCGCAAGGTTGGCAGGCCAGTCGGTCTGGTCGAAAGCCCGGCGCGCGGCTGCAATCGCGGCTTCCACATCGGCGGCATCGGCGTCGGCCGCATGCGCCACGACCTGCCCATCCAGCGGGGATTCGACTGGATAGGTACGATCGCCCCGAGCGGGACGCAGTTGCCCGTCGACGTAGAGGCGGGATGTCGGAAACTTGGACATGGAAGCTCTCCAACTGGCCGGGCATGGCTGCCGACCGAACAATGGTGCCGTGCGCTCGATCAGGCCGAGCGCAACTCGACGAATTCCTGCCGGGCATCGCGCGGCGTTTGCAGGATATTGACCAGGACCTGCGCGGCGCTGGCCGGCGCCATGCCCACGCCCGTCCAGTAACCCGCACCGGTGGTCTGGCTGCGTTCGATATAGCGTTCCAGCAGGCCCGGCGGAAAGCTGGCATTGGCGGCACCGGGGCTGAGCATGCGGCCTACGCGGAACGTGGTGCACCGGATGCCATCTTCGCGCAGTTCCTCGCCCATCTGCTTGGTGAAGGATTCCACCGCGGCCTTGGTCGCGGCGTAGACGACGAAGCACGGCGTCGACTGCCTGACGGATTCGGAACTGACGTTGATGATGTCTCCCCCGCCGCGTGGACGCATGCGTGCGATGGCTTCACGGGCACAGTAGATCTGCCCGCAAAAGTTGGTGTTGACCATTGCCATGACGTCGCTGGCGCTGGCCTTCTCGACCAGGAAAGGCCGGAATATGGCGGCCGAATTGATCAGGGTATCGACCGGGCCAAGCGCAGCATCCACTTTGGCAAAGCCCGCGACCACGCTGGCATCGTCACTGACATCCACCGAGACGGCAAGAACGCCCCGGCCCAGGTCCGCCACGGCATCGTCCAGCGAGGCCTGGCTGCGTCCCAAGATGGCGACACGATAGCCTTGATCAAGCAGGAGCCGGGCCGTTTCCCGTCCCAGTCCCAGGCTGCCTCCGGTTACCACCGCGATCTTTTCGGCCATCACCCTCTCCCATTTTGTTTTGTGCAGCGCGATCTTGTCCCCGCGCAGTTGCCACGCCAGCGTCAGGCGCCGCCGATTGCCTTGGCAATCGAGCCTTCGACGTCGATCTGGCCCGTTATCACGCCGCCGACGAACCCTCCGTCGACATAGAGCACATGCCCGTTGATGAAGCTCGCCGCATCGCTGTTGAGGAAGACCAGCGGCAGGGCCTGCTCGATCGGCTTGGAACGACGGTTGATCGGCTGGATGAAGACATCAACGATATCGGCCGAAGCGACTTCCTCGAAATCGGATATCATCGGCGTTTCGGTCGGCCCCGGTCCGATGCAGTTGATCCGCACACCCTGCCGGATCGTGGTGGGGCCCATCAACATGGTCCAGAACGTGCTGGCTTCCTTGGAGAAGCCGTAGCCGTCACCGACCAGCTCGGGATGATCCTCGACCCAGCGAACCGCGCCCGCGAAGTCTTCTGCGGCAATGAGTTCGCCAATCTCGCGTGCGTGGGCCATGTAGCCCATGCCGGCGGTGGACGTGATGATCGCGATGGCACCGCCCCGGCGGATGCGCGGCAGCCACTGTTCCGTCCAGTAGCGCATGCCGATGTAGTTGACCTTCATCACGTCGAGCGCAGGAAAGGTCTGCGGCAGGCCGGCGCAGTTGAAAAGCCCGTCGATCTCGCCGCCGATGGACTCGATCGCAGCGTCGATGGAGGCAGGATCGCGCAAGTCCACCGGGGTGAACGAAGCGAGGCTTACCGGCGAAGGCTTGATGTCCACGCCGTGGACTTCTGCCCCGAGCGCCACCAACGCACGGGCCGTAGCTTCACCCATTCCTGAAAAGCAGCCAGCGACCACAACGCGCTTGCCCTCGTAAGACCACACACTCACACCGCTCTCCCAAGCAGATTACGAACGGTAGAACTGACACGTTGACTGTTGCAAACGCGGGATGCGCCGATCACAGTGGCAGCGTCAGGGCCCCGGACAGGCAAAGCCTAGTGGTCTGCGGCCCCTTTTCCAGAAAGAACAGCACCGTCGTGGCTGGTTCGCGCACAAGAACACATCAAGGATGGGAGCGAGGGATGACGTCGATCGAAACGCGGCTGGCGGCGATGGAAGCCGAACTTCGCCGGCAGCAGGATCACATCGCGATCACCGGGTTGATCGCCAGCTACGGCCCGCTGGTGGACACTGCCGATCGCATCGAGCGTGCCCGCCACCTGGCCATGCTGTGGACCGAAGACGGCATCTACGACATCGGCGGCGTGGGCGAGTTCCAGGGGCGTGAGACGATTGCGCAGGTCTTTGCCGGCGGGCATTTCAGCCAGGTGCCCGAGGGTGTGTGCCACATGATGGGCTTGCCATGCATCCGGATCACGGGTGAGGAGGCCGAGGCACTCAACTATACCTGCGTCATGCGCCATGATGGCAGCGGCGGCTTCTATCCCTGGCGCGTCTCGGCCAACCGCTGGCTGCTGGTGCGACAGGACGGGAAATGGCTGGTCAGCCGCCGGACCAACCGGCTCATGACCGGCAACCCCGATGCTCTCGCCATGCTGGCAAGCATCGATGCGATGACAGGAATGCCCCGGGCCGCACCGCAGACCGCATCCGATGATCGCGCGCGGGATCAACCTCCCCCGTCTGATTGATGCTGCCGACCAAAAAAGGGGCCGGCGCGATTGCCCGCGCCGGCCCCCCATGGATCGGTATTGAGGCTGTCAGGCCTTTTCGAGTTCGCCATCGGCTGCGGTGACGATGCCCATCATCCGCATGATGTCGCCCGAGGTCACAGGACGGCGGGTTTCGCCCTCGGCCAGCGGCGCGGGACCGCCGAACGAACGCTCGCTCGTGTCGACATCCTTGGCCAATTCGCGGAGCGCACTGACGGAGCACTTGTCACGTCCGCCCAGAATGCCGACGGCATCATAGTCGAAGAAGCGCAGGGCGTTCTGATACGTGATCTTGTCGATCTGCGCGTCGGTGAGGTGCTTGAGCGTTTCGAACAGCCGCTCGGGCGCTTCGGGCCAGAGGCAGTCGGAATGCGGGTAATCGCATTCGTAAGCGATCATGTCCTCACCGATCGCTTCGATGTTCTTCAGGCCGAAGGCATCGTCGATGAAGCAGGTCATGAAGTGCTTGCGGAAGACTTCGCTCGGCAGCATCCCGCCAAAGTCAGAGTGCGTCCAGGCACGGTGCTGCTGGTGCGAGAAGTCGGACCGTTCGAGGAAATAGGGGATCCAGCCGATGCCGCCTTCCGACAGGCAGACCTTGAGATCGTATTCGCGCACGGCCTTGAGGCTGAGCCAGTCGGCCGCCGAGTTGGCGATGGCGATCGGCATCGTCGTGATCCAGGCTTCGATCGGCGATTCGTCCGACGCGTGGGGTGCTGGCGTGCCGCTGCCGATGTGATTGCTGATCACCACGTTGTTGTCGGCCAGCGCCTTCCACATCGGCTTGTAGCAATCGTTATGGATGCTCGGCAGCTTGTGGATGGTCGGGTTGTCGCACATGGTGATCGTGCGCGCGCCCTTCTTGGCGGTGCGCTCGATTTCCTTGGCGGCTTCTTCCGGGTTCCAGAAGGGAACGATCGCAACGGGGATGTTGCGGCCGGGGTACTTCCCGCACCATTCGTCGATGTGCCAGTCGTTGTATGCCTGCAGCATGCGCAGGCCCACGGCCGGGTCTTCGAACTGCATGAAGCGGTTGCCGTCAAAGCCCACGACGGACGGGAAATTGATCGAGGACGCAATGCCGTTGACGTTCATGTCGTCGATGCGGCCATCGATGTTGTAGGCGCCCGAGCGCATCTGGTCGAGCGCGGCGGGCTCGCAACCATATTCTTCCTTGGGACGGCCAGCCACGGCGTTCAGGCCGATGGCGCCAGCGCGCTTGCCGTCGAAAATCCAGTAATCTGCGCCGTTTTCGTCCTTGGCCATCCGCGGGGCGCGGTCGTGCCATTCCTTGGGCAGATTGTTCACATACATGTCGCCGGGTTCGACGATGTGATCGTCGACGCTCACGAGAACCATGTTTTCCAGTTTCATCTCAGACTCCTCAGCTTCTGCTTATAACTTACAATATGTCAGTTAATTCGATTCTGCAAGGGCCTTGCTGGCGCGGTCTGCCGAGAAGGCCGGGCGAGACACGGACATGATGCGCTCGGTTCATCGTTATCTGAAGGCTGGGACAAAGCCGGCACCACGCCTGCCCGGCGGCCATGCGTTGATCATGGAATCCATGTTTTTTCCGTGGATTTGCTGCACGCAGAACGCCGGATGGTCTGCCGTGCTGCATATGTGTGGATTGCAGCAAATGGCCGCGATCGACAGTGCGGAAAGGCGCATCCACCAAAGCGTCAGCCGCCACTTCCACCGTGATGCAAACCGATCATATCACAAATGCGATGGGCCATGCGGGGCGGTGGCCAGAGCGGCGGCTGGACGATGTTGCAGCCGCCGCTCCACGCACATTGCTGCGCCAATCGCGAGAACGAAACACTTTCAGGACATCAGGCGATTTTCCGCAACCTCACGCTGCAGACTGCATCTTGGCGCGCAGGCACGCCCGCGCAAACGGATCGCGGGTGTCGTCTTCGATACGGCCAAAATCGAAGTAGGCCGAACCGAAACGCCGCTCGATCTGCGTGCACAACGCTGTGGCAAGCGTGCTTTCGCGCTGGCGCATCACTTCGCTGACACCGCCAATGCCCACCACCATCTGCGGCTGGCCGGCCATGCGCGGGAGCGGGGCTGCAATCATGCCCCCACCGCGCGTCACCAGGTCGCAGGCAAAGGCATAGCGCTTCTGGCGGACTGTCGCGATCTGTTCGAGCAAGGCGCGGGTCTTGATCAGGGGCTCGCCCTCTTCCGCCTCGGCATTGGCACGCATGACAATCCGGGTGATTTCCGCGTCGGTCATGGTCGACAGCATCGCATAGCCTGCAACAGACGCAGCGAGCGGCCGTACGGTGCCAAGCGTGACGTGCAACCTTGCCGGGCTCGTCGCCTGGATCACGTGGATATACTGGATGTGCTGGCCATTGCGGATCGCAAGGACAACCGTGTCGTGGGTTTCCTCGTTCAATTCCTTCATCATCGAGATGACGGTGCCTTCGGCAAAGAACGGGGAATTGACCCAGCTGCCCAGCAAGGCAACGCGACTTGAGGTGATGTAGGTGCGCTTCTGGGCATCATAATCGAGATAGCCCATCGTCACCAGGCTGCGCAGCAGGGCCGACGTGCTCGACTGCGGGTAGCCCAGCGCATCGGCAATTTCCATCACCGACGACTGCCGCTGGAGATCATCGAAATACTCGAGGATTTCGAGTACGCGTCCCGCCGATTTGACCAGATTGTTTTCGATAGGGATCTTGGCGCCAATGCGGTCACGCGCGGCGCTTTCCTTACGACGTCCCATCCTGCATCCTCCGACTCACGTTTTCTTGAACTTCCATCAGTTTTGCAAATCACACTCTTGATGTCCAGAACATTCGCCGATCGGAAGTTTATCCATCTCACATGAAAGCCTTTTTTATCCATCTCCAAACACGGTTCGGAGCACGATCGACGCCATAAGTGCGGATATCGCCGGTGCAGAACACAAATGCGTTGCAGGTGCCCTGTGGGAAGCTCTCGCCGGATCATCCCGCCCGATGCCCTTACCTGTCCAAAAGGGCACGCGCCGCGCCGGGCGCGCGCAAGGCGTGATGCGCGCGACCGGCGAACCTGCTGATAACGTTATGGATCGGCGAATACGGCTGGTCTCTGCGCATCGCCCAGAGGGCGCACAGCCAGCGCGCCGCAGCGCCATCCCCGGCAGCAGAACCATGATCAATAGCCCGAGGCCATTGCTCCGCCGCGCGCCGCGCTCCTAACGCCGGTCCTGGCCGATCCGAACAGGAATGAACATGACCGACCAAATCACGCGCCCTCATGCCCGGAGTACACCATGACCGCGGCGCACCTAAGCATCGAATTGCCCGAATTGCCGCCAGAGGCCCAGACCCTGCGCCAGGAAGTTCGCGCATTCATCGCCGAAGAGCGCGATGCAGGCCGACTGCCCCCGCCGCGCAAGATCGGCCTTGGCTTCAACCGCGACATGTCGCGGCGCATCGGCGCACGCGGCTGGATCGGAATGACCTGGCCCAAGGAATACGGCGGGCAGGAGCGCACGTCGCTCGAACGCTATGTCGTGACAGAAGAACTGCTGGCAGCCGCCGTGCCGGTTGGCGCGCACTGGGTGGCCGATCGCCAGTCCGGGCCGGTCCTGCTCAAATTCGGCACAGAGGCGCAGCGGCGCGCCTATCTGCCGCGCATCGTCACCGGCGAGGTGACCTTCAGCATTGGCATGAGCGAGCCGGAATCCGGCTCCGATCTTGCCTCGCTCAAGGCGCGGGCGGAAAAGATCGATGGCGGCTGGCGCATCAACGGTCGCAAGATCTGGACCACCAACGCCCACCATGCCCAGTACATGATCGTGCTGGTCCGGACGTCGGAGGCAACCGGTTCGCGGCACGAGGGGATCAGCCAGCTGATCGTCGATCTCTCGCTGCCGGGCGTGAACATCAGCCCGATCGTGTCGATGGCGAACGAGCACGATTTCAATGAAGTGCTATTCGAGGACGTCGAGGTCAGCGACGACGCACTGATCGGCAAGGAAGGCAACGGCTGGAACCAGGTCTCGGCCGAACTTGCCCTGGAGCGATCGGGGCCCGAGCGCTGGCTGTCGAGCTTCCGACTGGTGAGCGAGCTGGTCGGCGCGCTCGGCCCCGACGCGCAGGCGTCAAGCCACGAGGAACTGGGACGCATCCTGTCGCACCTGCTGGCGCTGCGCCAGTTGTCGATGTCGGTCGCCAGCATGATCCAGCAGGGCAAGTCCGCCAACATGGAGGCGTCCATCGTCAAGGACCTGGGCACCAAGTTCGAGCAGGAGACGGTGCGCGTCGTCCGGAACATCGTGAGCGCGGAAAACCTTACCGCCAACGGTCGCGAAGAGCGGCTGCGTGCCCTGCTGATCCACGCCCAGCAATATGCGCCGGCGTTCACGATCCGGGGCGGGACCAATGAAATCCTGCGCGGCATCATCGCCAGGGGGATAGGGCTGAGATGAGCGAACACAGAATTTTCTTCCGCGAAACGGTCGAGCGCATCCTTGCCGACGCGCTCGACAAGGCGGACATCGACGCTGCCGAAGAGCGGATTTTTCCCAAGCGTCTTTACGACGCGTTGAGCGAAAACGGCATTCCGCTGCTGCTGGTCCCCGAGGACAAGGGTGGGATCGGCGCGACGGTGGCGGATGGCGCGGCAATCCTGCGCGCAGCCGGCGAGGCTGCTGCGCCGGGCCCGATTCTGGAGACCATGCTGGGCCAGCACCTGCTCGCCAGCGCGGGCCTGGAACTCGCCACGGGATTGATCAGCCTGGTCTTCGTCGACGGGATCGACGTTCCCGAACCCGGCGCAGAGCACTGGAATGATGCCGCCGTCCATGCCGTTCCGTGGGGCGCGGCGGCCGACCAGGTTCTGATCGTGGCGCAGACGCCGCAGGGACGCCGTCTGATCGTGACGAATGGCGCCGACTGGACGGCGACGCCCGAACGCGACGCCGCTGGCGAGCCGCGCGACGGGCTTTACGCGCCATCGCTGCCGGTCCGCGTGGTGGCGCTGGACGATGGCGACACATGGCTGCGCACCGCGGCCATCCTGCGCGCCGCGCAATGCCTGGGCGCGATCGAATGGGCGTTCCGTCGCTCGGTCGAATATACGGGCGAGCGCAAGCAGTTTGGTCGGGAAATCGGCAAGTTCCAGGCTATCCAGCAGATGCTGGCCGAACTGGCCGGGCATGTGCTGGCCAGTTCGGGCCTGGTCGAAGCAGCGGCCGAGAGCATGAACCCCCAGCTGATTGCGGCGGCGCGGTCCCGGCTGGGCGATGCGATCGATGCGACGATCACCATCACCCATCAGGTCCACGGCGCAATGGGTTTCAGCCTCGAATATGCCCTCAATTCCCGCACCAGGCGGCTGATGGCATGGCGGGACGATTTCGGCAGTTCGGTGTACTGGCGGCGGATGCTGGCACGGGAATTCACGCACCTTGATCGTGAAACCTTTTGGCCCGCCGTGTCAGATGCCGGCCTTGCCGCCGTCGGCTAGAGCCGCTGGGCTTGGTGTGCGCGTGAACAACTGGGCAAGAATTTCGATTTCTGCCTGGATGAGATCGACCCTGCCCACATCAAGGGCCGAATACTGGACCGCGTCGGAGCGCGCCGCCATGCGCTCCATCGCCAGATAGACGATGACTGCCCGCGCCACGGCGGAAGGACGGTCGAGCGTCCCAGCCGGCTGCGCGGCCAGGATGCGGTCCGCAATGGCGTAGATGATCGGCATGGTCATGTCCTGCCGAAGCTTCAGGAACGCCATGTTGCCGCTGTCGGCGATATAGTTGCGCACATTGAGGATCGCGCGGTGCCGGTTCCAGTATTCCGAATAGGCCTTCACGAACGTGCTGGCCATGGTTTCTGGCGCGAGGTCGTCGGGAGCTTGGGCAAGGGCTTCTGCGACCTGGGCCGCGTCGACGGCCGGTTCCTCCGACAAGGCCAGGAGAATATCGTCCATGTCCTTGAAGTAGAGATAGAAGCTCTGCGACGACATCCCGGCTGCGCGCGCAATGCGGCTTGCGCTCAATTTGTGCAGCGCTTCTACCTGGATCAAGGACAGTGTGGCATCGAGCAGCCGGCGGCGGCTTTCCCCGCCCTTGCGGCCAAGCCGTTGTCCCTGCTTGTTCGTTGGTTTCATGTTACCCCCTGACGGAAGGCACACAGACCCCGCCGCGCCGGCCAAGTCAACACACGAGCCGCAAGACGGGGGCAGCAGAGAGGGGACCGTGGGGGGCCGTCCGCTCAGAGGCAGTCCTCGGTGCCCCAGATGGTTACCGCCTGGCTGGACAGGACGCCGCCATTGCCGTGGGAGAGCGCAAGCCGTGCCCCTGCCACCTGGCGATCGCCCGCTTGTCCGCGCAACTGGGTCGCGGCCTCCACCATGGTGAACAGGCCATACATGCCGGGATGGGCACAGGACAGGCCGCCGCCATTGGTATTGACCGCCAGCCGGCCGCCGGGGGCAATCGCGCCATCGGCAACGAACCGGCCACCCTCGCCCTTGGGGCAAAAGCCCATGTCCTCCAGGAACAGGATCGTGTTGATGGTGAAGGCATCGTACAGTTCGACCACGTCGATGTCCGACGGTGACACGCCCGCCTGGGCAAATGCGCGCGGTGCAGCCTCGCTGGCCGCCGTTACCGTGAGGTCGTCGAGCGCAGAGATGTTGCGGTGCCAGGTCGCGTCTGCGGCGCCAAGAAGGTAAACCGGCTTGTTCGGCAAGTCTCGTGCCCGATCGGCCCGTGTCATCACCACGGCAGCCGCGCCATCGGTTACCAGGCAGCAATCGCGAACCGTCAGGGGATCGGAAACCATCCGGGCGCCCAGGACATCCGCGATCGTCAGGTCATCGCGCGAAAAGGCATCGGGATTGAGCTGGGCCCACTTGCGCGCGGCAACGGCGACTTCGGCGAGGTGCTCGCGCGTGGTGCCATACTGGTGCATGTGGCGCTGCGTTGCCAGGGCATAGGAGGTTGTCGGATTGCGGGGCTTGAAATTGGCCTCGTACGGAAACGGGGTGCCCCCGCTGCGCACCAGCCCACCCGCGCCGGAGCGCTGGTTGCTGCCATAGCAGATCAGCGCAACATCGCAGAGCCCGGCATCCAGAGCGAGGGCCGCCCATTGGGCCTGGACCTGGAAGCCCGAGCCGCCGGTGCGCGTGCTGTCCACCACGCGCGGCCTTATGCCGAGATATTCCGGCACGCTCATCGCGCTGAAGGGGTCTTCAGGCAGCGTGGAGAACACGCCATCGACATCGGCCGGCGTCAGCCCGGCATCGGCAAGCGCGAGAAGTGCAGCGCGCGCCAGCAGTTCCATGGCGGAAAAGCCGGGCTTGCTGTCGATCCCGGTGACGGCTGCGCCGACGATGGCAGTGGCGCCGCGTGGAAACGTGCTCATGCCGTCGGTCCTTCAGCGGGGGCAAAGAGAATGGCGGGCACGCCGTCGACTTCACCCGGCCGGGCGCGAAGGGCCATGCCGATGCGCAGATCGGCCAGATCGCAGTCCACCACGCGGCTCATCATCCTGACGCCCTCGGCAAGGTCGACCAGCGCGATGACATAGTCCTCGGCCGGTGGCCGATTGCGAGTCACGGTGTAGCTGTAGAGCACGCCATCGCCCGATGCCTCGACCCATTCGAGATCAGCGCGGCCGGTTCCCGGCTGCGCAACGCGCGGGTAGAAGATGTGCTCCCCGGTGCCGCGCACCTGTTGCAGCATGAGCCGACCCTGCGCAACAAAGGCGGCATATTCGGCTTCGGGATGGATGACGGCGCTCATTTGCCGATCCTCAATGATGGCTGACGGAGGCAGCGGGATCGGCAGCAACGGCGAGCGCATCGACTGCAACCACCCCTTGCCCGGCGGCGTAGACGAACACGGGGTTGAAATCGATCTGCTCGATCGCGGTTTCCGTCCGGGCGAGGTCTGCCACGCGCGAGACGAGTGCGGCGAGGGCATCGATATCGGCCGGGGCCTGGCCACGGACCCCTGCCAGGATCGGCGCGGTCTTGAGCCTGAGGATCAGTTCCTTGGCCTCGGCCGGGGTGATCGGCGGCGGGGCGAAAACGATGTCCTTGAGCACTTCAAGATAGATCCCGCCCGAGCCAAGCATGACCAGCGGGCCGAAATCGGGATCGCGGATCACGCCGATCACCAGTTCGTGGCCCTTGGGCATCATCTTCTGGATCAGCACCCCTTCGATCCGGGCGCTGGCATCATAGGTGCGGGCGTTGGCGACAATCTCGACAAACGCGGCCTCGACCTCGCCCGCCCCGACGCCGAGCTTTACCCCGCCGGCTTCGGTCTTGTGCGCGATGTCGGGAGACTGGATTTTGAGCACCACCGGGAAACCCATGGCTTCGGCCTCGCGCGCGGCCATGGCGCTGTCGGTGGCAAGGGCCGAGGGTGGAACAGGGATGTCATAGGCAGCGATCAACGCAGTGGTATCGGCTTCGCCCAGAACGCCGGGCGCCAACTGGGGCAGCTTGGCCGGGCCGGCCGGTGCCACAGGTGTCCGCGCCTTCCAGCGGGCCTGGAATGCGGCATAGCTGCCGATCCCGTTCAGCGCGGCGGCGCAACCCGTGTAACTGTGGAAGCCCTGGCCCCCAAGCGTGGCCAGCGCGGCCATGTTGTCGGCAATCGGCATGATGTGCGAGGTGAACACGATCGGCTTGGCGGCACCGGCGAAAAGCGGGCCGAGAAGATCGGCCAGTTTCGCGATGCGGCCGGGCGTGTGCAGGCCGATGTTCACCACGAAGGCATCGACCTCGTCGCTGTGCTGAAGCCGGTCGAGCACATGGACCAGCGGGCGGCCGCCAGCTTCCACGGCCGTGGCAGTCACATCGACCGGGTTGGCGGTGGAGCCGAAATCCGGCACCCATTCCGACAGGTCCTGCTGCAAGGGTGCACTCAGGACCGGAACGTCAAGCCCGCTGGTCCCGCACAGGTCCGCGGCCCAGGCCCCTGCCCCGCCAGAGGTGGAGATCACGGCCACGCGTTTCACCGGCACATGCGGGAAGCGCGCGAGAGCAGCGGCAACCGACAGCATCTGTTCCTGGTCGAATACCCGGATCACGCCATAGCGTTCGAAGATCGCATCATAGGCCGTATCGGCACCGGTCAGGTGGGCGGTATGCGACACCGCAGCGCGCTGGCCCGCTTCGGACCGGCCAACCTTCATCATCACGATCGGCACGCCCTTGTCAGCGGCCTTGCTGGCGACTTCGGCAAACCGCACCGGCGATTTGAGCCCTTCGATGAACATCACGATCACCCCGGTTTCGCCCTCGTCGAGCAGGTGATCGACGAAATCGAGGCTTTCCAGATCGCCTTCGTTGCCGGTGGTGACGACCGCGTGGAAATCGAGGTGTTCGGCCAGGCCACGCCCGAACAGCGCGAATCCGAGGCCGCCCGACTGCGAGACGATCGAGATCTTGCGTCCGGGGCGGCGCGGCGCCGGCTCGCCAGCCAGCACGGAATCGGCCACGGCGCTGAATGTGGCGGCGGCCCCTTCGAGCGCGACATAGCCTTCGCAGTTGGGCCCCATGTAGCGCAGGCCGCTGTCTCCGATGGCATCGGCAAGTTCGTCCATGTCGACCCCGGACGAGAGGATCACCGCTGCCTTGGCCCCGGCGGCCACCGCATCGCGGATCACGCCGGGAACGGTGGCGCCCGGCGTTGCCACCAGCACGAGTTCGGCGCCGCCCGGAATTTCACCCACCGTGGCATAGGTCTGGTGCCCCTGGACGCTGCCGCCCTTGGGATGGACCGGATGGATCGGCCCGTCATAAGCGCTGTTCAACGCGATCTTGAAAAGCTTGCCGCGCATCTTGGTTGGATCATCTGCTGCGCCGACAACGGCAATGCTGGCGGGGCGAAAGAAACTGTCGAGCACGGCATGATCCTGTTGGCTGGTTTGGCATTCCTGCTTTCAGGCGGCCCGCACCATGGCAAGGCGCGGGGCAAATCGATCACATACGCAGTGATCCGGCGTGCCTTCACTGCACGCCAAAAAGGGGGCGCAACGGATGTGCGCCCCCTTGATGGACAGTGTCGATTTTCGCCAGGCTTGCGCGTTGCGCGCTTACTCGCCCGTGAAGGTGGGCGTCCGCTTTTCGAGGATGGCGTCGATCGCCTCGGCATGGTCGCGGCTGATGTTGGACAGGCCTTCATAGGCCATCCCGGCATCCATCATCGACTGTGCCAGCTGGCGCAGCGGCTGGTTGATCGCGGTCTTGGTGCCGTAGATCGCGTTGCTGGCCGAATTGGCGAGTTTCGTCACCCAGCGCTCGGCCGTTTCCTGCATGGCCTCGAACGTCGGGGCGGATTCGGCGATAAGGCCAAGCTCGGCCGCTTCCTTGCCAAGGATCGGTTCGCCCAGCAGGAGGAACTTGCGCGCCTTGGCATAGCCCATCTGCTGCGGCCAGATCAGCGAGCCGCCATCGCCGGCGACAAGGCCGATATTGACGTGCGGATCGGCGATCTTCGTATCGTCGGTGGCGATGACCAGGTCGCACAGCAGCGGCAAGGTGGCACCCAGGCCCATCGCGGCGCCATGGACCTTGGCCACGGTGGGCTTGTGGCAATCGAGCACCGTGTAAACCAGGCGGCGCGAGCCCCACAGGTTCTTGAAGAATTGGCCCGGATCATCGACCTTGCGCTTCATCTGGGCAAAGTCACCGCCGCCACAGAATACCTTGCCCTCGCCTGCCAGCACGACGACCCGCACCCGGTCGTCGAACGCGGCCGCCTGGAAAGCGTCGGAGATCTGCTCGTTCACCGGGTCGGTGATGATGTTGCGCTTTTCCGGGTTGTTGAGCGTGATCCGGAGGGCAGCGCCGTCCAGTTCCACCTTGATGCGGTCAAACCGCGAATAGTCGAAAGTCATCAGTGCAGTCTCCGCGTTTCGGGTATCAGGCCGCCTCGGCCTGGGCCAGCGCACCAAAGCGCCGCAAGTGGTAGGAGGCATCACCGAACAGGTGCCCGATGACATTGAGACGGATATAGTGGTGGCCGATGTCGAGCTCTTCCGACACACCCATGCCGCCGTGCAACTGGACCGCCTGATAGCCCACGAATTTGCCGGAACGGGCGACCTGGGCCTTGGCAGCGGAGGCCATCCGCTGGCGCTCCACCGCATCGCCATCGAGCGACATGGCGGCAACCAGGGCGATCGACTTGGCGGTCTGCGTCTGGATGTACATGTCGGCCATGCGATGCTGGAGTACCTGGAACTTGGCCAGCGGCGCGCCATACTGAATCCGCGTGCGGGTATATTCGGCCGTCGCCGGGATCAGGTATTCCATCGAGCCGATCGCTTCGTTGCAGACGGCAACCGTGCCATGGTCCAGCGCCGTTTCAACGAGCGGCGCGCCGCCATCGACCGGGCCGAGCAGGTTCTCGGCCCCGACGGCCACGCCCTCCAGCACCAGTTCCGCCGCGCCGAACGCATCGATGGTGCGGAACGCCCGTCGCGCCAGCCCGGTGGCGTCCGCATCGACGAGGAACAGGGTGACGCCGTCAGCTTCGCCAAAGCTGCCCGCCGTTCGGGCGGCAACGATGAAGCGGTCGGCACGGTCGCCGTTCATCACCACCGGCATCCGTCCGTCGATGACCCAGCCCGCGCCATCCTTGCGCGCGGTGAAGGTGGTATCCTGCGGGCTGCGCAGCAGGTGCGCCCCGCCTGCGGCCAGGGCCAGGTGCTGCTGCCCCGCGATGACGGCAGCGACGGCCTCGTCCCGGGCGCTGCCGGACAGGCCATCGGTCAGCAGGCGGCCACCGATGATCGCGGTGTAGAGATAGGGCTGGGTGACGAGATGGCGGCCGAACCGTTCCATGATCACCATGGCATCGGCTGACGAGGTGGCAAAGCCGCCCACGTCTTCGGTAAAGGCTGCGCCCATCAGGCCAAGTTCGGCCATCTCGTGCCACAGGGCCGCTTCCGCAGCCGGGTCCGCCAGCAGCTTGTTCCGCTTGGCGAGGTCGTGCTTGTCGCCCAGGAAGCGGTCGACCATGTCGAACAGCATCCGTTGGTTGTCGTCGTGGTTGAAGTCCATAAATGCGATCCTGTCAGACGTTCAGCAGGCGCCGGGCGATGATGTTGCGCTGGATTTCCGAGCTGCCGCCATAGATCGTCAGCTTGCGGCGATCGAAGAACTGCTGGGCCATGTGTTCCAGTTCGAACGGCACGATCGGCACGCCATCGTGCGGCAGCGTGCCGGGGTGGACCATGCTCTGCGCTTCGCCCATCTCCATCAGAAGCTCGGTCAGCGCCTGCATGATTTCACCGCCGCGCACCTTGATCACCGAGACTTCCGGGCCGGGCGCCTTGCCCGACAGTTCGTCGGCCAGGACGCGGTAGGTGGTATAGCGCAGGGCGAGAAGATCGGTTTCGACTTCGGCCACGCGCTGGGCCAGTACCTGGTTTTCGCTGCGCTTGCGGCCATCGGGGCCGACCTGTTCAAGGCGTGCCCGCACCTGGCGCGCAAATGCCATGTTGACGCCGATCCAAGCGCCCATCAGGCGCTCGTTCCCCAGCAGGAACTTGGTGATGTCCCACGCGCCGCCCTCTTGGCCGACGAGGTTCGTCACCGGAACGCGCACGTCCTCGATCTGCACCTCGTTGACGGTCAGCATGCCGCCAAGGGTATGGATCGGGCTGACCGTGACGCCCGGCTGTTCCATGTCGACCAGCAGGAACGAGATACCGGCTTGCTTGGGGCCATCGGCCGAAGTCCGCACGAGGCAGAAGATCTTGTTCGAGACATGGGCATAGCTGGTCCACAGCTTGGTGCCGGTGACGATGTAGTCGTCCCCGTCCCTCACCGCGCGCATCTGCAGGTTGGCCAGGTCCGATCCGGCCTGCGGTTCGGAAAAGCCCTGGCACCACCAGTCCTCGCTCGACAGGATGCGCGGCAGCAATTCCGCCTTCTGTTCGGGCGTGCCGAATTCGATCAGGACCGGGCCAAGCAGGTCCTGCGACACGTGGTTGAGCCGGGGCGCCCCGGCCAGGCCGGATTCTTCTTCCCAGATAAAGCGTTCCATCGGCCCCCAGCCCGGCCCGCCATGCTCCTTGGGCCAGAGCGGCACGTTCCATCCCTTGGGACGCAACAGGCTGTGCCAGTGGTTGTGCTCTTCCTTGGTCAATTTCTCGCCGGCCAGGGTCTTGCGCGCGTATTCCGCCGGAAGATTCTCGGCAAGGAAGGCGCGCACTTCATCCCTGAGCGCTGCAACCTTATCGTCGATTGACAGGTTCATCGCAAAACTACTCCCTAAATCCCACGGAACATGGGCGGGCGCTTCTCGCGGAACGCCGCCCGTCCCTCGACATAGTCCTGCGAGAGGGTAAGCTGGGGCTGCTCCCTGGCCTCGGCAGCGAGCACATCGTCAAGCGAATTGTGCGCTTCGCCCATCAGGCGCTTGGTGGCGGCAATGGCAAGTGGCGCAACGCCAGCATAGCGCTGCCCGGCACTGAGCGCCGCCTTGAGACTCTCACCTTCGGGAACCAGCTGGTCCACCAGGCCAAGGGCATTGGCCTCCTGCCCGCGAACCTCGCGGCCGGTCAGCAACAAGTCCCGCGCGCGTGCTTCACCGATACGCTGCGGAAGAGTCCACGCCAGACCCGCATCGGCAAGCAGGCCAACTTTGACGAACGAGGCGCAGAAGCGCGCACCTTCCCCGGCCACGACATAGTCGCAGGCCATCGCGAGCGAAAAGCCCGCCCCGGTTGCGCCACCTTCGACAGCGGCGATTGTCGGCTTGGGCCCGCGATGCAGCAAGCGCGCAATATCCTGCAGCACGCCAACGTTGCGGCGGGTTCGTTCCACGTCGGGCTTGACGTCCGTCGAAAGTCGTCCGCCCGAACAGAAATGGCCCGCCGCTCCGGTCAGGACGATGAAACGACACTTGTCGTTGCTGGACGCGGATTGCAACTGCTCCAGCAACGCCTCGCGCATGGCGGGCGAGCAGGCATTGCGAAATGCCGGAGCGTGCAGCGTAAGTACGACAGCACCGTCCGCATAATCGCATAAAATAGCTTCTTGAGGCAGCGGCTTCGCCAAGATTTCATCCACCATGTCACCATATATCTGCGGGAGATCCGGGCTAAACCCACCCACCTTTGATGACCATCGTCTACACAGAACCTAGCGCACTCGTAATCGATGCGCGAAGGCTTAACATATATGTGCTGCTTGGTTTTGGAGCCTTGGACTGGGGTAGCTTTGCGGCCAGTGCTGAGGCCTTGGTCTACCTTGTAAAGCCATCGGGATCCCGCTGCATCATGAATTCCACCACTGCTCTGTTCCGCCAAGACAGCGACAGCCTCGACGCGCTGTTCGCACCCAAGTCGGTAGCGATCATCGGTGCATCGTCCGACCAGCGCCGGTTTGGCGGGCGCCCCATCCAGTACCTGCTCGATGCGGGATTCGAGGGGCCGATCTATCCGGTCAATCCGGTGCGAGACGAGATTCAGGGGCTCAAGGCATACAAGTCCATCGCCGATGTGCCGGGGCCGGTGGACCTTGCCCTGCTGGCGATCGGCTCGGACGTGACGCAGCAAACGATCGAAGATTGCATCGCGCGCGGCGTCAGGGCGGCCATCTCCTATGGCGCCGGCTTTGCCGAGGTCGGTGGCGAGGGGATCGCCCGCCAGAACAAGCTGATCGAGACGGCGCGGGCTGGTGGGCTGCGGTTGCTCGGCCCCAATTGCATGGGGGCGCTCAACGCCAGCAGCAAGTTCTACGGGACTTTCGCCTCGGCGCTGGAGGATGGCGTTCCGGCCGCCGGGCGCATCGCGATTGCCAGCCAGTCGGGCGGATATGGCGGCTATCTGCTGCGCCACCTGTTCCTGCGCGGGCTGGGTGTTTCGCAATGGGTGACGACCGGCAACGAGGGCGACATCGACGTGGGCGAGGCGCTGCATTGGATGGCCGGGCAGGAAGGCAACGACGTCCTGATCGCCTACATCGAGGGTCTGCGCTCCAAGGACAGCCTGATCGCGGCGCTGCGCCGCGCGCGCGAGAACCGCAAGCCGGTGGTGGTGATGAAAGTGGGGCGCACGGCCGAGGGCAGTGCCGCAGCCGCATCGCACACGGCATCGTTGACCGGGCAGGACAGCGTCTATGACGCCCTGTTCGAGGAATATGGCGTTCATCGCGCCAGGACCACCGACGAATTGCTGGACGTGGCCGCAGCACTGTCGCGGCGCACGCTTCCCAAGGGACCGCGCGTGGGCGTCATCAGCATTTCGGGCGGCGTCGGCGTCCAGATCGCGGATTTCGTCAGCGATGCCGGACTCACCATGGGTAGCGTGCCGGCCGAGACGCAGGAGCGCCTGCGTGCGCTGGTCCCACATTGCAGCCCGTCCAACCCGATCGACATGACCGGCCTTGTGACGACCAATCACGAGATCATGGAAAAGACCCTCGACGCCGTGTTCGAGGCCGACGCCTTTGATGCGACGTTGATTTTCCTCGGCATCACCGGCGCAGCGCCGTCGATGGCGCGGCCGCTGCAGGAAGCCATTGCCCGAGCCCATGCCCGCGCGCCCGACCAGCTGGTGCTGGTGTCGGTGACTTGCCCGCCCGAGATGATGCGCGAGTACGAGGCCCAGGGGATGCTCGGGTTCGAGGATCCGTCCCGCGCCGTGGCCACGCTCGCTGCGCTGTGGAAGTTTCGCCAGACCTTCGATCGCGCGATTCCACCGATCGTGGAACTGCCTGCAGCCGAGCCGCTCGCCCTGCCCGAGGATGGCCGCCTCAACGAGGCAGCGGCCAAGGCCTTGCTGGCCCGTCACGGCGTGCGTTCCCCGCGCGAGGGGCTGGCGGCCAGCGCGGCCGAAGCGGCGCGCCTGGCAACGGAGATTGGCTTTCCGGTGGCCGTGAAGGTCGTCTCGGCGGACATTCTCCACAAGACCGAGGTTGGCGGCGTGGCACTGGGTCTTGCCGACGCTGCTGCGGTGGAAGCGGCGGTAAACCGGATGATCGAGACCATCCCCGGCCATCTGCCTGACGCCCGGATCGATGGCTATCTCGTTTCCGAAATGGTCAAGGGCGGGGTCGAATGCATCGTTGGCATCAGCCAGGACGAGGCATTCGGGCCGGTCATCACTTTCGGCCTTGGCGGCACGCTGGTGGAATTGCTCAAGGACACCGTCTGCGCGCTCGCGCCGGTGACCGAGGAGCGAGCCATGGAAATGATCGGACAGGTCCGGACGGCTCCGCTGCTGACCGGCTACCGGGGCGGGCCGCGCCACGATGTGGAGGCGCTGGCCAAGGCCATTTCCGGGATATCGGTGCTGGCCGCCCAGCATGCCGACACGATCACCACGATCGAGGTCAATCCCCTGGTGGTTCAGCCCGGCAAGGGCGGCGTGATCGCGCTCGATGCAGTCATCGAGACGGCGCTTGGCTGATATGGAATCACCCTACCCGCACCTGTTTTCCCCTTTCGCGCTGCGCGGGCTGACGCTGCCGAACCGGGCGGTGATGGCACCGATGTCCACCGAGATGGGCGGGCGAAACGGGGAAGTGACGCCCGACATGATCGCCTTCTACCGAGAGCGGGCAACGGGCGGCGTCGGGCTGATCATCGTCGAATACACCTGCGTCGATCCGGATACGGGCCGGTCTAACGAATATCAGCTGACACTGAAGGATCGGCGCAATCTTGATGGCCATCGCCGTCTGGTGCGCGCGGTCCACGATGCCGGCGCCAAGGTATTCATGCAATTGCAGCATTCCGGGCAGTTCGCCAATCGCGCAGTGCTGCCTGATGGCATGCCGGTGGGACCGGCCGATATCTTTTCCAGGAAGGACCCGACCCGGAAAACCTGCCGCGCGCTCACCCCGGACGAAGTGACGGGCCTGGCCGAGGCATTCGGCGCCACGGCAGCGCTGGCGGTGGAAGCAGGCTACGACGGGGTCGAACTCCACGGCGCGCACGGCTATCTCCTGAGCCAGTTCCTTTCGCCACTCACCAACACGCGCGATGATGCATGGGGCGGCGATTTCGAGCGACGCCTGGCCTTTCCCCTGGCTGCGGTCCGCGCTGTGCGCCAAGCGCTCGGCGATCTGCCGATCAGCTATCGCCTGTCGGTGGACGAGTTCACGCCGGGCGGCCTGACCATTGCGGACATGGAACTGATCGCACCGCGGCTGGTGGAGGCCGGGGTCGATATGCTGCACTGTTCGGCAGGCTGGGGCGTAGGCGCAGCGTTCGAAACGGTGGTGGAACCCATGTCCACGCCGGAAGGCTGGCGGATTCCCTATGCGGCGCGGCTGCGCAAGGCGGCCGGAGTGCCGGTAATCACCGTTGGGCAGATCCGCTGGCCCGAAATGGCAGAAGCGGCCATCGCCAGCGAGCAGGCCGATCTGGTCGCGCTGGGGCGGCCGATGCTGGCCGATCCGTTCTGGGCCGCAAAGGCCAAGGCCGGGCGACGCGACCTGATCCGGCCGTGTACCTCGTGCAACTGGTGCATCAGCGTGCACGAGGATCGCCACCAGGTAGGCTGCGCCGAGAATCCCCGCACCGGCAACGAACTCGATCCCCCGCTCACCCCGGACACCGGCAAGGGCCGCCGCGCTGTGGTGGTTGGCGCCGGGCCCGGCGGGGCGGCGGCAGCCCTGCTGTTGGCGCAAAGCGGATTTGACACCCATCTGTTCGAGGAACGGCCGTTCACCGGGGGTGGAATCATCGCCTCGGCCAGCCCGCCCGGCAAGGACAAGCTGTTCTGGTATGCCGGTTATCTCAAGGACCGACTGCGCGACAGCACGGTGAACCTGCACCTTGGCACCCGTGCCGAACTGGCCGACATCATCGCGCTGTCACCAGACGTGGTCATGCTTGCGGCAGGCACGCGCCGGATCGACCTTCCGATCGAAGGCAGCGATCATGCTTGCGTGATGGATGCCTATGACGTGCTGATGGGCGAGCGCGAGATCGGCGTGCCGGCGGGCGGCCACGCGGTCGTCTATGGCGGCGGCGAAACGGGCTGCGAGACGGCCGAGTTCTGTGCCGAGCGGGGATTGACCGTCACGCTCATCAGCCGCTCTCCGGCCGACAAGCTGGCTCGGTCAGCCGACTGGGTCTATCGCGGCGGGCTGTTGCGGCGTCTTCATGCCAACCCGCGCGTCACGATCGTTGACCACACCCATGTCAAGGCGGTGGGTGACGAGGGGATCGTGATCGAAACGAATGGTCCCGGCGGGCCCCAGGCGCGGGTGATTGCTGCCGACCTGTTGCTGCTGGCCCAAGGCCGGCAACCCAGCAACAGCCTGTTCGACGCGTTGGAGCGCGAAGGGATTGTCGTCAACATGATCGGTGACAGCAAGCGCGTCGGCCGGATCGGCGATGCCGTACACATGGCCTATCGCGCCGTGCTGGCGCTCAAGGCGCAATATACGCCTGCCGTGCCGGCAGGTTGTTGATCCTGCCGGGCCTGATGCCATCGCATCAGGCCCGGCAGGCCATAGTCCGCACCAGGCGGAGTGTCAGGCTGCCAGCGCCTCGCGCCGGGTTTCAAAGTTTTCAAGGAAAGCGTCCTGCCCACGGGGCGTGCGCCGCTTCGCCGGATCGTAGAACGGCGAAAGCACCTTAAGCATGGCGGGAAACACGCTTTTCATAATGCGCTTCTTCAGCGCCTTTTGCCGCGCGACCGACTCTGCCAATTCGGCAGGGGTCATCCGGGCACGGTCGGTGCCCAGCAGATAGGCAGTGGTCGCTGCCTGGAACGCACCCAAGTGCTTGAGTGCATAGATATAGCCGTAGATCCGGTAGAAATAGCGCGACACCGGATTGAGACCGCACAGCTCGTTATAGACGTCGGAGCAGACAGTGCGATGCTCGAACTCTTCGGCAAGGTGCCAGCGCCACAAGTCCGCCGTCATGAGATCTGCGTCGAGCAGCAAATCGTCATAGTCTTCGAACCAGGCTTCGCAGGCACTGGCGCTCATCGATTCAAACCCCTCGCAATAAGCGAGGTTGAAGCGGAGCGACTTGGTTTTGAGAAAACGGTCGTAGTCGGCCTGGATGGCTTCCTCGAAAGGCTTGAGCCCTTCATAACCCTGCGCCCGCAGCGCCTTGTTGTAGGCCAGGTGATGCTTGCAGTGCTGCATCTCCTGCTTGCAGAAGATATCCACCTCTTCCAGCAGCCGGGTATTGGCGGGATTGAGATGGCCCTGCGCGCGCTTCATCACCTTGAGCAGGTATGGCTCGACATAGGCGGGAATCAGCGACGCACTGTTGAACGTCTGCGAGAATTCAAGGTGTGGCGCCCAGTGCGCCTTGACCTTGGAGAAATCGAACTTCGGGAATCGTACTTTCATGACAGCCTCCTGCCGCCTCTCCAAAATATGTGCCTATTTAACAAATCAGCGCAGTTTCGTCAAGCGGAAGCCGATTTGCGCGTCTTTACCGGGACTTGGGCATCCCCAGCGATTTTTCCGCGATCAGGCTGCGATGGACCTCGCTGGTGCCGCCATACAGGGTCATGGCCAGGCCTCGCCGCATGGTCACCTCGACGATGTCGAGATCGGGATCCAGTCCGCGAACCAGCGAACGGGGCGCGGCCGCGGCCACGATGTCGGACCCGTCGCGATAGATCGCTTCGGTGGTAAAGACCTTGGCCATCGGGCCCCAGGCAATCTCGTGAATCCCTTCGACCGTGGCCCATTCCTGGCGGCGGCACAGCACGTCGGCCACTTCGTCGCGCACGGCCGCGCGAGCAAGCGTGCGGCGAACGGTTGGCTCGTCGATCGGGCGCAAACCATCGCTGTCCGCGCGTTGCGCCCAGGCAACCGCACGCCTCACCATGGCCTTCTGCGCGGCGTAATAGCCCGACCCGCCGTGTTCGAAGCTTAGGCCCGACACCATCACCCGCGCGCCATCGTTGACCTCGCCAAGGCGATAACGGTCGGGCACGCGAACATCGGTGAAATAGGTGATGTTGGTCTTTTCGTCCTGAAGCGTGTGCACCGGATGAAGCTCGATCCCCGGCAGGTTCATCGGGACGATGAACATGGTCAGGCCCTGGTGCTTCTTGCCGCTGTTGTCGGTGCGGGTCAGGAGCAGGATGTAATCGGCCTGGTGCCCGTTGGTCGTGAACATCTTCTGGCCGTTGAGGACCCAGTGATCACCGTCACGAACGGCACTGAACCGCGCTCCGAAGATGTCCGAGCCCGACTGCGGCTCCGAGAACCCGAGGCAGCCGAGGGCATCGCCTGCAACCACGGCAGTGACGATTTCGTCCTTGGTCGCCGGCTCGGCCCAGAGCAGGGCCATGCCGGCCACGAATTCGGTCACGGCCTGCGCCGTGCGGTTCCAGCCCATGTCTTCCCACACGGGAGCGGCGGCCATCACCTCGTAGCGCGATCGCGCCGGCTTGCCATCGAGGGCAAGGTCGGGGAAAGCCAGCCCGGCCTGGGCCATCTTCTTGTGAAAGCCCGCATGATAGCCAGAAGTCGAATGGTGGATCTTGGCGCGGACCTCGTCGTCGAGATTGCTCTCGATGAAGGCCTTGAACTCGGCAGCATAGGCCTCGGCGCGTTCGCCCCATTCGAAGTCGATCCCGGTCTCGCCGGCCTCGGGCAGGTTTACCGACACGCCGCTCCACAGCCGGTCGGCCACGCTGTCCAGCACGCCATCGGGGTTGCCGGCAACAAGCGCGAGCAGCTTGGCGCGACGGAAGTATATCTGCACATCGTATTCGAGGCTGACGCCATAGCCGCCAAACGTGCGGACAGCATGCGCCACCGCCTGGTCCACGCTGTGCGCCGCCCACCAATAGGCCATGGCGCAGCGCGCGCCGGCGCGGTCTTGCCCGGCCGAGATCGAGGCAACGGTCCGCAAGGCCAGAAGCCGCGCGCCGTCCAGGGCGATCGCGGCATCGGCCATGGGGTGGGCAATGCCCTGGAAGCTGCCGATCAGCGTGCCATAGGCCTTGCGTTCGGCGGAATAGGCGGCCGCCAGTTCCAGCGCCCGGCGGCCAAGGCCGGCGAGATGGATGGCCGTAAGGACCCGCCATTCCTCGATCGCCGCCTGATACAACGCCACGGCCTCCGCGCCGCTGGCGAGCACATGACGCTCGGCCGCTTGCGCAACGTCGACCATCGCCACGGCGGCATCGGCGACATTGGCTACCCTGGCGCCCGGAAGGCCGGCCAAGGCGACCAGATCTTCGCCAACAAGCGCCAGCACGATCGCCGCGACAGACCCGCCAAGGACAGGCTGGCTGCGGCCGGCGACGGCAGGCGCCATCATGATCGTCGCGACTTCGCCTGCGGCAACCCGGTCCTGCAAGGCCACGGGCGCACCCGCTCTGCCCAGCAGGGCAGCGGCGACTATCGCCTCGATCACCGGAACGGGTGCGACGAAGCGACCGGCCTGTTCCGCCACGATCGCGGCATCCAGCAGCGACATCCCGCCCTCGGCAGGACTGGCCGCGCGCATGGTGACGATGCCCAGCTCGACCAATTGGTTCCAGAGATCCTGATCAAAGCCGGTGGCTTCCGCCTCGCGCAGGCTGGCGCTGGTCACCGCATTGCCGAACAGCCGCGCGACGGTATCCTGAAGGAGCGTCTCGCCTTCCGACAATCCGAGTTGCATCTGATATCTCCCGATCATTGCCCTGGCAGGGCCCGGGTCGACTAGGCCGAGGCCTTGCCCAAGTGCAAGGCGACGCCGCCAACCGACATGAATGCGATCATATGGCGCGCTTTGGGACAGGACACGCTGCCTCTTTGGGGCGTCGGCATACCTGCACGTATATGATCAAGTTTCCGCTTCGTTGCGCCGGGATGCAGCCGCTGCAAAGACCCCGGGAAAGCCCGCACGAGGTAGGACAAATGACGCAGATCAATCCGGTGACGCACTATGCCGTGGAAGATGGCATTGCCATCGTCACGACGAACTACCCGCCGGTCAATGCCTTGTCGGTCGAGGTCATCGAAGGGCTCTTCCACGCTTTCGACCGCGCCTTGGGTGATGCGGCGGTGAACGCCATCGTGCTGATCTGCGATGGACGCACTTTCATTGCCGGTGCGGACATCAAGAACATCAACAATGCGCAGGCCCGGCCGCAGGTCGACTTCTTCGAGTTGCAGAACCGGATCGAGACATCGGCCAAGCCCTCGGTTGCCGCCATCCACGGCACGGCGCTGGGCGGTGGCCTCGAAGTCGCCATGACGCTGGGCTATCGCGTGGCCGTCCCATCGGCCCGGTTCGGGCTGCCCGAAGTCAAGTTGGGATTGCTGCCCGGCGGCGGGGGAACCCAGCGCCTGACCCGGCTCGTCGGCGCGCGCGAGGCGCTCGACATGATGACGACGGGGCAAATGATCGACGCGGCGCAGGCGCACCGGATCGGGCTGATCGACGAGATCGTGACCGAGGGTGACTTGCGCCATGCTGCCGTTGCCTTTGCGCGACAGATCGTGGCCCAGGGATCGCCCGTCAAGCGCATCAGCGACATCGAAGACAAGGTGGCAGCCGATCGGGGCAAGCCCGGCCTGTTTGCCGATTACCGCAAGGCCAACGCCAAGCGGCTGCGCAATCTCGATGCCGCAGAAAAGATCATCCAGGCGGTCGAGGCTGCGGTCAACGCCGGCACGTTCGCGCAAGGGCTGGCCACGGAACGTGCCCTCTTTCAGACAGTGTGCGGCAGTGACCAGAACAAGGCGCTGCTGCACGGTTTCTTTGCCGAACGACAGGCCGCCGAGATCGCCGACCTGCCGCGCGACACTGCCGCCCTGCCGATTGCCAGCGCCGGTGTGATCGGCGCCGGCACCATGGGCAGGGGAATCGCGCTGGTGTTCCTCAATGCCGGGTTGCCGGTGACCCTGGTGGAAACCAACGCCACCGCACTGGACAAGGCCGTTTCGCTGATGCGGGCGAGCTTTGACGGCCAGATCAAGCGGGGCAAGATCACCACTGCCGAGGTGGACACGCGCATGGCCTTGCTGCGCCCCACTACCGACATGGCAGACCTCGCCGGAGCGGACCTGGTGATCGAGGCCATTTTCGAAGACATGGCAGTCAAGCAGGCCTTGTTCCAGCAGCTGGCCGGGCTGGCGAAGCCTTCCGCCATTCTCGCCACCAACACCTCGTACCTGTCCATCGACGCCATGGCCCAGGCAAGCGGGCGGCCCGAGCAATTCATCGGCATGCACTTCTTTTCGCCCGCCCATATCATGAAACTGCTGGAAGTGGTGCGCGGCACGCGTACCTCTGCGCAGGTGATCGCGACGGTGATGCAGTTGGCCGGCAAGCTCGACAAGATTCCGGTCCTTGCCCGCGAATGCCACGGGTTCATCGGCAATCGCATGATGCGCATGCGGCGCGAAGCCGCCGAGCGACTGGTGCTGGCAGGGGCAGAACCGGTCCAGGTGGACGATGTCCTGCAGGATTTCGGGTTCCCGATGGGCCCGTTCGCGATGTCGGACATGGCTGGGCTGGACGTGGGCTGGTCGGCCGAGAAATCCACGTCTTCCACTGCAAAGGAAGTGCTGTGCGAAGCCGGCCGGTTCGGGCAAAAGAACAAGGCCGGCTATTTCGACTACGACGATCAGCGCAACCGGACGCCCTCGCCCGTGGCGAACGCCCTGCTCAAGGGGTTGGCGGAAAGGCTCGGCATTGCCCAGCAGCAATACGACGGCGCGCAAGTGCTGGAACTGCTGCTGTTCCCGGCCATCAACGAAGGCGCGCGCATCCTGGAAGAGGGCATTGCCCAGCGCGCTTCCGACATCGACGTTGTCTGGATAAACGGCTACGGCTTCCCCGCCTATCGCGGTGGCCCGATGTACTGGGCCGATCAGGTGGGACTGGACCGCGTGCTCAGCCGGGTTGAAGACCTGCATCGCCAATATGGCGACTGGATCAAGCCGTCGGAGCTCCTCAAGACCCTCGTCGCAGAAGGGCGGACGTTCGGGCAGGCCTATCCCTGACGGTTGCTGCGCCAACCGTCTGTCCCATCTCGCAAGGCCCTTAGGAGGACTGCATGGAACCGTTCTGCATCAACTGGACCGAGGCTGAAATCGACGCGCTCAAGCAGGCCCTTGCCGCGGCGCCAATCCCGCCTGCGCCCGCCGGGGCCGGCTGGTCGCTGGGCTGCGACCGCGATTTTCTGGTACGGCTGCGCGATCATTGGCTGAACGGCTATGACTGGCGCGCCGCCATGGCCGATCTCAATCGCTATCCGCAGTTCATCACCCAGATCGATGGGCTGGCGGTGCACTTCATCCATGTGAAGGGGGAAGCGGCGGCGTCCCGTCCGCTGCTGCTGACTCATGGCTGGCCGGGTTCGGTCTATGAATTCTGGGCCGCGATCGACCGCCTCACCTGCCCTTCGCGCCATGGTGGACGGGCCGAAGACGCGTTTGACGTCGTCGTTCCCAGCCTGCCTGGCTATGGCTACAGCGGAAAGCCCCAGCAGCCGATCGGTCCGCGTACGACAGCGGGCCTGTGGGACCAGTTGATGACCGAGCACCTAGGCTATTCGCGTTATCTGGCCCAAGGCGGCGATTGGGGCGGGATAGTTACCGCCAAGCTTGGCCTTCACCACCCGCAGAATTTGCGCGGCATCCACCTCAACATGCCCATCGCGCTCCGCTCCGAAACGCCCATGCAAAGCACCGAAGAAGAGGATTGGGCGCAGCGGTCCGCCGTCGCCTTCCAGATGCTGAGTGGGTACAGCATGGTCCAGATGATGAAGCCGATGTCGCTGGCCTATCTCGGCGCCGGAAACCCGCTGGGCCAGGCGGCCTGGATTCTGGAAAGGTTCCACGACTGGTCGGATCTGACGCAGGGGGACCTCGACAGCGTCTATGGGCTCGATCACCTGATCACCAACATCATGCTCTATGTGATGACCGGCAGCTTCGAAAGCGCATTGTGGTTCTATCACGGGCTGATCCGCGAAGGCGCACAAGGCCTGGCCGAAGGCGAGATGTGCACGGTGCCGCTGGGCATTGCCGCATTTCCCAACGATTCCCTGCTGCCGGTCCCTCCGCACAGCCGCCTCGAACGGGTCGCCAGCAATCTGATGCACTGGACCGACATGCCGGCAGGCGGGCATTTCGCCGCGATGGAACAGCCCGACCTGTTCGCCCGCGACGTTGTGGCATGGGCGCAAAAGGTTTGGCCGGCGGGTTCCTGACCCAGCCTAGCCAGAACGCCAGGCTCTTCAAAGCGGGCTGCCATCGTCCAAGGCAGCGCGGATCGCGGCGGTGTCGCTTCCCCAAGGGGCGGCCCGCCTCCCCGCATCCCGCATGGGCACCAGCGCGTGCTCGTCTGCTTGTGCCATGGCTTGCCAATGCTGCAGCATGGCTCGGTCCGGCCGGTAAAGCGCAAGGGCATGTGCCACGACAGCCACCATCGGCACCGATACCAGGCATCCCCCGCCCGATTGCCACATCGCCCAGGCAGCAAGGGCCGCGGTAATGCCGGTCAGCGGATCGGCAAGTGCGTCCCCGGCAAATAGCGGACCGCCCCAGCCGTCGGCCATGGCCGATGCGATCCCGGCCGCCACGGCGACATCATCACCGAAGCCGACCCAATCCGCCGCCGCGCCGTGGCGGCCATGGGCCGTGATCGAAATCCACGTGGCGCCGCGCCGCGCAGCTTGTCTCGCGTCCACCCCGATCTGGGCCAGCGCCCGCGGACGGCTCGCCTCGATCACGATGTCGGCCCGGTCCAGCAGGGCATGAAGCATGGCCAGGCCATCGGCGGCCTTGAAGTCGATCACGACGGATTGCTTGCCGGCATTGATCAGGTCGAAGAACGGCGCATTGCCGTTGCGTGCGGCGTCCGGGCGATGGCGGCTTTCCACCTTGATCACCCGCGCGCCTGCCTGTTCGAGCAGGCAGGCCGCAAGCGGCCCGGCCCACAGCGATGACAGGTCCACCACGAGGGGGCGCCCGCCCCGCGCGCGTGGCGGGGCAAGGCGCTCGACCACGAAGGGCGCTGGCGCTTTATCCGGTACCGGGGCCGACAGGGCGATGGGCAGGCCCATTTCACGCCCCCGGGCGACGAGGTCTGCTGCAGGCCATGCCGCAGCCAGGTGCTCGACGGCATCCCAATCGGCGCAGGCATTGCCCAGCAGTGCGGGCATCAGGTCCCAGTCATCGGCGCGGGCGAGGTTCAGTGCGACAGTGCCGTCGCAAGCGGCGATCAGGCGGCAACTGCCGTTGGCAGAGGTTCGGCCATTCCGCGTCAGGCCGAGCAAGCGCGCGCGCTCGCCCAGCAAGGTCCAACCCGGCGGCCGTTGCACCGCAGCAGGGGCCAGCGCATGCAGCGCCGCCAGCGCGCCTTCGGCGGCGCAGGCCAGCGCCGCCGGCGCGACCAGCGCAGGACCGTCTGCCAAACCGGTGACCGCCATCAGTCCCGACCGCCGCCACGCGAGTGGGGGATGAAGGCTGTGCGGGGCTGGATCGGCGGAACAGCCCAGCGCTGCCAGGAGCCCCCGCGCATGCTGCAGGGCGAGACCATCGTCACCTGGGTCGTGCTGCTCCATGGTCCCGCCTTGCCTGCATGGGTTCAGCGGCTATCGCATCCGGCGCCAGCCGCCAATACCTGCCGCATCAGGCGACGGCGCCGATGCCCTTGAGGCGTTCGATCCGCTCCCATTCGATGCCCATCTCGAGCAGCACCATTTCGGTGTGCTCCGACGCTTCGGGCGAACGGCCTGGCTGACTCGGTTCGTGGTTGAACTGCACCGGGGCTGCGGCCAGCCTGATCGGCTCACCACCGTCGGTGGATTCGACCTCGATGATGATGTCGTTGGCCAAAACCTGCGGGTCTTCGGCAATTTCCAGCAGGGTCTGGTACGGCGCCCATTGCGCGCGTAGGGTCTCGAACCGCTTGAGCCAATAGGCCATCGGCTGGCTGGCAATCGCGCGGGTCACTTCGACGCTGCCTTCGACCCAGTTCTCCATCAGCGCCTCGGCCGTGTTGAAACGGGGATCGTCAAGCAGTTCGGCGCGGTCGAGGTGGGTCCACGTGTCCTTGAGATAGGGCCCAGGGGTCAGCACCGACAGGTTGAGATGGCGGCCATCGGCAGTCTGGAACACGCCGACGAATGGATTGCCCTTCATCCCGCCCGACTGCGGCATGCGCGCTGCGAAAGGCTGTTCGCCCGATTCGATCGCCATCGCCAGCCCCATGCCCACGGCCCAGACGCCCGACGACAGCAGCGACACATCGAGTTCGACCGCTTCGCCGGTACGCTGGCGATGGAACAGCGCCGCGCAAATCCCGCCCGCGATGTTGGTGCCGCCGATGGTATCGCCATAGGCCGGACCGGGCTGGGTCAAGGGGCCGCCAAGTTCGGCCGGGGTGACGCACATGGCCGAACCGCCACGCGCCCAGAACGCCGTCGAATCGAACCCGCCCTTGAGACGCTCGGGCCCCTTGTCGCCCATCGCGCTGCCACGGGCATAGATGATGTTCGGGTTGGCCGCGCGGATGTGTTCGACATCGATTTTCAGCTTCTGCCGCTGCTCGGGCAGGTAGTTCGTCAGGAAGACATCGCATTCCTTGGCGAGGTCATAGATCAGCGCCTGCCCTTCGGCAGTCGACACATCGATTCCCACGCTGCGCTTGCCGCGATTGGGATGCGCCATCATCACGTTGCGATCGGGGTTTACCTTGACGCCTTCCAGGCGGACGAAGCCGCGCTGGGTATCCCCGCGCACGGGATGTTCGATCTTGATCACGTCGGCACCCCAATCGGCGAGCACTGCACCTGCCACCGGGACGAACGTGAACTGCGCGATCTCCAGGATGCGCACCCCTTCCATGACCTTGACCATGATCTCTCCTCGAACTCCTTCCGGGGGGCAGCAGCCAATCATTTGCGCTGCCAACGCTCGCAACCCGCTGATCAAGGTCTTGCGCGAGAACCGCAACGTCCGCAACGCCGGTTCCAGCACACTCTCGATAAACGCACCCTGGCATTGCGATGAATGCGAAAGATGACCAGCTTCGCCTCCCGAACAGTGGAGCATGTGATGGGATTTCTTGAGGACAAGGCCGGGTTGGACGGAAAGGTCGCCGTCGTAACAGGCGGAGCAGGCGGCCTTGGCTGGCCCATCGCCCGCGACCTGGCGCGCGCCGGCGCGCATGTGGCGATCTGCGACCGCGACCAGGCGGCACTCGATACCATCGCTGCCGAAATGGCGAGCTTTCCCGTCAAGCCGCTGCTCTTTCATGCAGACGTGCGCGAGGCCGACCAGGTCGATGGATTCTTTGCTGCGATCGACGAGCGGTTCGGGCGGGTCGACATCCTCGTTAACGTTCCAGGCGGCGGATTTGTTGCGCCCCTGATGCAGACCAAGCCCAAGGGCTGGCATGCCATCATCCGGCAAAACTTCCTCTATGTCCTCGATACCAGCCAGCAGGCGATCCGGCGGATGCAGGCCCAGGGCACGGGCGGAAGCATCATCTTCATCACCTCGATCGAGGCGCACCGGGCCGTGCCCAACCGGGCAATCTACGGGGCGATGAAGGCCGCCGTGACCAACTTGGCCAAGTCGCTGGCCCTGGAACTGGGGGCAGACCGGATCAGGGTCAACACCCTTGCCCCGGACATCTTCCCGACCCCGGCCAGCGGCTCCGATGCGCCAGGGCTCGATCCGGATCTGCTGGCCCTGCAGCAACGCATGGCAGTGCCGATGCAGGCCTATGGCGCCGGGGACGACCTCACCGGTTGCGCCTTGTTCCTGGCATCGGACTTGTCGGCCTATGTCACCGGCACCACCCTGCACTGCGATGGCGGGACCATGGCATCGAGTGGCTGGTTCGATTGGCCGGACGCGGGCTGGGTGAACACGCCGCCGGCCGACACGCTCGCATTCCTCGCCACGCCTGACTGAAAGGCAAACCGGGACTGGGCGCGGCGCTCGAAGCCATGGCTCGGGCGCCGCGCCGGCAGGATTTACTTCACCCCGAAGCGCTGGGCACCGTCGATGCGGATGGTGGTGCCGTTGAGATAGTCGTTCTCGACGATATGGGCCGCCAGCGCGGCATATTCGTCCGGATCGCCCATGCGACGCGGATTGGGCACGCCAGCGCCCCAGCGGGCATTGAGTTCGGCCGGATCACCGTCGCCATAGGCAAGGGTCAGGAACGTGCCCGGCGCGATGGTCATCACGCGAATGCCCAAGGGCGAAAGATCGCGCGCCGCCGTCAGCGTCAACCCGATCACGCCGCCCTTCGCTGCGGAATAGTCACTCTGCCCGGCCTGCCCTTCGAAGCCGGCGATGGAAGCGGTGGTGATGATCACGCCGCGCTGGTTGTCGGACACGGGCTCGTTCGCCGCCATGGTTTCGGCAGCCTGGCTCAACACGTTGAAGGTGCCGTTGAGGAAGATGTCGACCGTGCGCTTGAACGTTTCGAAGGGATAGCGCTTGCCGTCGCGTCCAACGATCCGCGCACCCGCAGCAGGTCCCCCGTTGACGATCACCACGGCGCGCAGCGGGCCCTTGGCGCTTGCCGCAGCCAGTGCAGCCGCGACGGACGCCTCGTCAAGAATGTTGGTCTTCACGAATTGCGCTGAACCGCCCAGCTCGGCGGCAAGGGCCGTCCCGCGCTCTTCAGCGAGGTCGGCGATCACCACGTGCGCGCCGGCTGCGGCCAGACGGCGCGTCGTTGCTGCACCAAAACCACCCGCACCGCCTACAATCAGCGCGGAACCACCCTTGATATCCATGAACGTTCCTTCCCACTCGGACCTGAAAGCCGTCGCGTTGCCCTAGCCGGTTGCCAGCGTCCACCCTCGCCCCAGATACATCGCGGACGTGGTGGCCACAGCAACGCAGGCCATCATGTGCACAGATATCCGCCATCCACGGGCAGGACGACACCGGTTACCCAGGCGGCATCGGGCGAAGCGAGGAACAGCACCGGCCCGGCAAGATGGTGCGGCTCACCCCAGCCCCCCATCGGCGTGCGGGCAGCGACCTTGGCGGCAAAGGCAGGTTCGTGAGCGGCCGCTGCCGACATCGGTGTCTTGATCCACCCCGGTGCCACGGCATTCACCCTGATGCCCTTGCTCGCCCATGCAACGGCCATGCTCTTTGTTGCCTGGACCACGGCGCCCTTCGCCGCAGCATAAGCAGGCGACGTTGCCGAGCCATGGAAGCTGAGAATCGATGCCGTATTGATGATCGCGCCTGACCCGCTGGCTTCGAGGTGAGGCAGGAAGGCATTGCACATGCGCAGCGTGCCCAGCATGTTGATGTCGTAATTGCTGGCAAAGGTTGCGGCGGCGAAGGGATCGTTGCGGGCCGCTACGCCCGCGCAATTGACCAGCACATCAAGCCGCTCGGTCTGCGCTGCAAGGGCTGCAACTGCCGCGTCGTCGCCCACGTCGAGCGCTATGATCTCGATCCCTGCGAACGCGGGATCGGCCCGGCGGGCCTCCAGTTCGGCCTCGCCCCATCCCGCCGCGATCACCCGCGCTCCGGCCTTGGCAAAGGCCAGCGAGACCGCTCCGCCAATGCCTCCGGTGCCACCCGTGACAAGCACGGTCTTGCTGCTGAAATCATGCATCGCGCTTATCCTTGCCCCGTCTCGAGCGCCAAGGCCTCGACCCGCTCGATCGCCGCCACCAGTTCTGCCGCGCCCACCGGGACCAGCAGGTACGCGCCTGCCGGAGCGACAGCCGTGTTGGTGGCAATCTGGTGGATCACGTCCGGTTCGACCTGCTCCAGCCCCATGTCCGCCAGGCTGCAGGGCAGCCCGATCTGCCGATAGAACTGCATGAAGTCCCGCAGGAAAGCGTCATCCCTATGTTCGCTGGCCAGCAGCACGAGCGTGCCATATGCCACATGGAAGCCGTGCGGCGCGCGGGCCACGGCGGGGACCCGAACGAGGCCCCGGGTGATCCCGTGCGCCACGCCCAGCCCCATGTTCTCGAACGCCAGCCCAGCCATGAGGATATTGGCCTCGACCACGGCCTCCAGCGCGGGAGTCGGCTTGCCGCTGCCGGCCGCTGCCAGCGCATCGACCGCACATTCCCGGATCGTGCGATAGCAACCGTCGGCGATATAGCCTGCAGTGCGCAACTGGAAGGTATGGTGGGCATTGACCCCGCCATGGCGTTGCGACGCTTCGCCTTCGAACTTCTTGGCAATGGCATCGCCGATCCCGGCGCGCAGGAACTGCGCTGGCGCCCCCGCGATCAGGCGCGTGTCGACCACGACCGCTGCGGGACTGCCATCGAGTGCCTCGACCGCGACCATCTGGTGGTTGTCGTCATAGACCGCGAGCGCGATGGACGTGGGGCTGTCGTTCGATGCAACGGTCGGCACCGAGACGAAAGGTCGGCCCGTGCGCTTGGCACAGCCCTTGCCGACATCGAGTGCCTTGCCGCCCCCAATCCCGACGACAAGATCCGCACCCCAAGCCTGGGCCCGTCCGGCGATGTCGTCCATTGCCGCGGCCATCACTTCGCCGCGGAACGGCGCAATGACATGGTCCGCACCGGCAAACAGCGTTTCCAGCCGGGTACCGATCAAAGCCAGCACATCGGCGTCGACCACCAGGAACGGCTTCTTCGCCAGGCCCGCACAGACCTGCGGAAGGGAATCCAGCGCGTCGGGTCCTTGGTAATAGCGCGGCGGCGCACCGAACACCCTGACCTCAGGGCGTGTGCCAGCGTGGTTCATATCTGCATCCTCGATCGATCTTGTGCCAAGCGAATGCCTCCATGCTGCCCCCGGGTCCAGCCACGCGATAGGTACATCTCACATACATGATGGATGGCCTGAACAGCCTCGTCTGACGCGGCAATGCTGCGCTACAACTGCGCCATTCCTCCATGTGAGAGGAAGTGCGGAGAGGACAGTCGTGAACCGGCTTCAACTGCTGCCAGAATTGGCCAGGCCCGCAACGGTGCGGTTTGCACACCGCTGCCGGCTGGTCGTCCAGCATGCCGTCACGGCAGGACCGGATCGCCAGAAGTTTTGGCAAGCATCGGCTGGAGATGTTCTTCCCGTCTTCGGCCATCGGCAATTTTCCGCACCTAAAACAGGCATTTGGCCTTTCCCATGCACCGATACGGGCAAGGACGGAGGCTTTTTCATCACACATGAATTTTTAATTCCATCATCCTAGCACAACCATGGAAAACTGGGATAAGCATAGTGTAAGAACGAAAACATCAACCGACGTGATGTGAATAACAAAACATCTAAAAATTGAATGCTCATTTTCGGAAATCGGCAGATACCAGCAAATCTCGTAGATCGTGATTTGTGAAGTTTACTGCGCGTTATTTTCTATAACAACGCATTCACTGTCACGTTATAATAAAAGTGAGGGGATATGACGAAGAACACTCTTTTAGCGAGTGCGGCTACGATTGTGCTGCTCTCAACCGGCTCCGCGTATGCGCAACAGGCGCCAGCCCAACCGCAAGCCAGCGCTGAAGCCCCCGACCCGCAAGCCATTATCGTGACCGCCCGTCGCCGCGCCGAAGACGCGTCCAAGGTGCCGATCGCGATTTCTGCATTCAGTGGCGAGCAGCTCGTCGCCAAGGGCGTCACCAACGTGATCGACCTGGTGAAGATCGCCCCCGGGCTGAACATCCAGGGCGGCGCCACCAAGGTGAACCCGTTCATCGTCATCCGCGGGCAGTCCCGCGCCGTCACGGGCAACGGCTCGCCGGGCGTCATCACCTACATGAACGACGTGCCGCTCCCGGTGTACGGTTCGCTCATCCAGTCCTACGACATGGAAAACATCCAGGTCCTCAAGGGACCGCAGGGAACCCTGTTCGGCCGCAACACCATCGGCGGCGCGGTCCTTACCGTGACCAAGGCACCGACCTACGAATTCGAAGGCTACGTCAGGGCCGATATCGCCGCGTACAACAACAACCAGATCGAAGGCGCGGTCAACATTCCGATCGTCGCCGACAAGGTTGCGCTGCGCCTTGCTGCGCAGGTTGGCCACTCCGACAACCATATCAAGACCTACATCTATTCGCCCTACACGATCGATGTCGGCCCCGGTGGCGTGACCGCAACGCCCGGAAACCTGCGGCAGGGCAACCGCAACGGCGACGAATACGCCAGCAACTCGTATCGCGCATCGTTGCTGATCGAACCGACGGATTGGCTCAAGAGCGTCACCGTGGGTGATTACAGCAAGGTTCGCGGTGCGCCGGCGCACGTGAACGCGGGACTTTTCCCAAGCCTTTACGCGTCACCCCCATCGGTCATTGCCGACATCCTCTCCGGGGGCAACGGCAGCGGCAACGGCCTGGCCGGTCTGTCGGACGCGCAGATCACCACGATCCTGCAAGGCCAGGGCCAAACGCCGCAGCAGATCGCCGGCGCGCTGCAGGCCGTGCAATTCGCTCGTCTCTATGCCTACAACATCATTCCGTCGCTGGCGCAATGTCCGCAGCAGGATGTTCGCTGCAACGTCTTTGCGGCGGCCGCTGCAACGTCCAACGCCCAACGTGACCGGATCAGCTACACCACGAACGATCCGTGGCTCTCGCGCACGATCATCAAGGGCATCAGCAATACGACCACGATCAAGCTGGGCGAAAACCACCAGATCAAGAACATCTTCGCCCTGCGCACCACGGATTCCTTCAACAACGTGACGTTGACGGGTCTGGCGCCGCAGATCACCGGCACCCCGGCACTGACGCGCCTCAAGCAGACCACCGATGAAATCCAGGCCTCGGGCTCGTTCTTCGACAACGACCTGAAGTATACGGTCGGCGGCTTCTTCTACAACGAAAAGCCGAACGGCATCGGCGGCTACCAGGCCCTCGAAGTGAATGCGTTCTTCGGCCTGTCGCACAACCTCTCGACCACCTATCTGCACAACAGCAGCCAGGCGGTTTACGGCCAGATCGACTATTCGCCCAAGGGCCTGATCGATGGCCTGACGCTGACCGCAGGCCTGCGCCAGACCTGGGATCAGCAATCGGCCTGCACGACGAACAAGTCCTTCAGCCCGCTGGGTTCGGCCCAGTACCTGGTCTCGGACCAAAGCCCCGTCGTGCCGTCGGAAGCCGAATGCCGTGCCGGTTCGGGCGTGAACATCGATTCAGCGCAGACCTTCCAGGACGCCAAGTTCAAGGCGCTGACCTATACCCTGAGTGCCAGCTGGCAGATCACGCCGTCCGCGCTGGCCTATATCACGCGCCGCAAGGGCTACCGCGCCGGGGGCCTCAACACCCCGGTGATCGATCCCTTCCTGTCAAATCTGCAGACCTTCCGCCCCGAAACGCTGACGGACTGGGAATTCGGTACCAAGCTGCGCTTCCGGTCGGGTGGCATGCGCGGCAGCCTCGACCTGGCGGTCTTTTCCGGCAAGGACAAGAACGCCCAGTTGCCGATCGATACGTCGAACAGCTCGCAGGGCATCTGCCTCGTCCAGGCGCTGGGCGCCGCCAACGGGCACCCGAATTCCGATTGCAACGTCGGTGGAACCCCGGGCGCACTCGTTGTCGTCAACGCCGCAACAACGACTGCCAACGGCGGCGAGCTGACGATCCGGGGCTTCGAAGCTGCGGCAACGTTCTCGCCCGTGTCGGGCCTGACGTTCTCGGGCAGCGCTGCCTATGTCGACGTCTCCGTCGACAAGGTCTCCCTGCCGGTCAACTTCCAGACCTATCTCACCGCGGCTGGAAAGAGCACGGTGATCTCGCTGCAAGGGCAGCCGACCTGGACGGCCAACGCGGGCGTCACGGGCGTATGGCCGAGCAAGGTCCTGGGCGGCGATCTGAGTGCCAGCCTCGACTTCCACTACACCGGCTCGGTGCGCCAGGTCGAGATCACGGTTCCCGGCTACCACAACTTCGACCTTCGCGTCGCTTTGGACAACGTCGGCGGCACCAACCTGGGCATTGCGGCCTACATCCGCAACCTGACCAACGAGACGACCTATCTCGGTGGCGGTTCGTCGAACTTCGGTCTCGGCGCCATCAGCTACCTGATCGGCCCGCCCCGCATGATCGGCGCGCAGCTGTCCTACAAGTTCTGATCAAGACCGGGCACGTTGCCCGGTCCCTCACGAAACAAGGAAAAGGGGTTGGCTTTGGGCCAGCCCCTTTTTCCATGCCCGTCCGCCACACACCGCGCCAGCCCTGTGCCGCCAGATCGGGACAGCGCAATCGGCGCCGCCAGGCCGGGCCTGCGGCGCTTTTGCCAGTTGCGTGCAGCAGGCTATCAGGCAGTCAGGCGCGACCAGAAGTCAGGCGTATGGTCAACCCGCAGGCGGATCAGCCGGCGCGAGGTGAACAGCCAGCGGCCGCCTTCCTTGCGGAACGTCTCGTGATAATGGCCATAGCCATGGAGGTGCTCCTCCACCGCGCCGTTCTGCCACCACAGCGAATCTTCCATCGACCAGATGCCCTTGGCCTCGGTGTCGGACAGGAACTCGATTTCGGCGGCGTGGCAATGATGGACCGAGGTGATCGGCGCCGGATGCTCGAACACGCGCGCCAGCTGACCGGCGATCGCTGCGGGCCCTACCACCCGGCCGCGCTCACCCTCGGCCGATACCGGTTGGGATGCGGTAGGCAGGCTGTGCTTCCAGGTTTCGGAATAGGCATCGGCCGTGTGCAGCGAGGCGTAATCGTCCCACTGCTTGAGGTCCATGTAACGCAGCTTCTTGGCGAAGAGATCCTTGATGGCATCGATGGCCACAAGCCGTTGCAGATCGTCCATCACGTCCTCCACCATGGAATGGCAGCTTGCCCGCTGCCTGGCTTGCCCGTCAGACCAGATGCTGCAGGCAGGCGGGATCGTAAGGGACGAATGGCTCCCCGGCCCGCGCCCGCTCTACCCATGCCGGATCGCTGAGCAGGGCACGGCCCACCGCAATCATGTCGAACATGCCGCGGTCGAACAGCCGCCGCACCTGATCCAGGTTGTTGACCGCCTGGGTTTCGCCACGTCCCTTGAACGTGTCCTGCACCCAGTTGTTGAGGCCAATGCCGCCCACCACCATGCTGGGCTTGCCGGTCAGCTTGCGTGCCCACCCGGCGAGGTTGAGGTCTGAGCCTTCGAACGCCGGCATGTCGAAGCGGCGGCTGCTCGCATCGAACAGATCCACCCCGGCATCGGCCAGTGCGCCCAGAATCGTGCCGAGTTCCTCGGGGCTGTCGGCAAAGCGCGCCTTGTAGTCCTGCTGCTTATGCTGCGAAAAGCGGAAGATGATCGGCAGGTCCTCGCCGATGGCGGCGCGGATCGCGCGAACGACCTCGACCCCGAACTGCGCCCGGGCGCGGGCATCCCCGTTGAAACGGTCCGTCCGCTGGTTGGTGTCGCGCCACAGGAAACTGTCGATCAGATAGCCGTGGGCGCCATGGATGGCCACGCCGTCAAACCCCGCCTCTGCTGCATTGCGGGCCGCATCGGCAAAGGCTGCGATGACGTCGGCAATGTCCTCGTCGGTCATGGGATCGGTCGGCGGGCTGACCCGCGCGATATAGTCGGCGTCGTAAGACACCACGCCAGGCGTTCCCCAAAGACCCGACGGGCGATGTCCGCGCTGGTCGGGATGGCTGGATCGCGCCGGATCGCGCAAGCAGCCCTGGTGCCACAACTGCGGAACGATGGCCGCGCCTTCGGCATGGACGGCGTCCACCACCGCCCGCCAGCCCGCCCGCGCGGCCTCGCCGTGGAGATGCGGAATGGAAGTCCCGTCCACCGCCACGGGAATGTCGATCCCCGTGCCTTCGGTAACGATCAACCCGACCCCGCCGGCCGCCCGGCGCCGATAGTATTCCGCCACGGCAGCGGTGGGGACACCGCCCGGTGAAAACTCCCGCGTCATCGGCGCCATGGCGATCCGGTTGCGCAAGTTCATGCCGCGCAAGCGAAACGGCTCGAAGAACGGTGCGGCAACGGGATCGCTCATGGCTGCTTCCTCAAGCCCGCTCGAACAGCGCGGCGATGCCCTGGCCACCGCCGATGCAGAGCGCCTCCAGCGCATAGCGGCCCTGGCGCCGCTGCAATTCGTTGAGCATCGTCGCCATGATCCGTCCCCCCGTGGCGCCGATCGGATGACCCAGCGAAATGCCCGAGCCATTGACGTTGAACTTGTCCGGATCGTGCCAGTTCCATGCCTTCAGCACGGCCAGCACTTGCGCGGCAAAAGCCTCGTTCACTTCCACCAGGTCCATCTGGTCGAGGCTGAGGCCGGTTCTAGCGAACAGCTTTTCGACAGCAGGAACAGGGCCGATCCCCATGCGCGACGGTTCGCAGCCGGCAACCGCCCAATTGACGAAGAACGCCATGGGATCGAGGTTCAACTCCGCCAGCTTGTCTTCCGCCACCACGAGGCAGGCCGATGCCGCATCGTTCTGCTGGCTGCTGTTGCCGGCCGTGGTAATTCCACCGGCGTGAACCGGCCTCAGCTTGGCCAGGCTTTCCATCGTCGTATCGGCGCGGATGCCCTCGTCGCGGTCAAAGACAACGGCCGCCCCCTTGCGCTGCGGCACTTCCACCGGGACCAGCTCGTTGGCGAACTTGCCCTCTGCCCATGCAGCGGCGGCGCGCTGCTGGCTGCCCATGGCATAGGCGTCGGCCTCCTCGCGGGTGATGCCATAGTCCTGCGCGAGGTTGTCGGCCGTTTCCATCATGCTCTGGATCACGCCAAAGCGCCACTCCGGTTGCGAGCGCACCCGGCCCCGCTCCAGCCGGTCATACAGGGTGAAGCTGCCAAGACGCGATCCCCAGCGCGAATTGGTCGAGTAGAACTCGGTATTGCTCATCGATTCGGCGCCGCCGGCGATCACCACGTCGGCCGCCCCGGTCTGCACCATCATGGCAGCGGTGGAGATCGCCATGAGCCCGCTACCGCAGCGACGCTCCATCTCCATCCCCGCAACGGACAGCGGCAGGCCGGCATTCAGGGCACACCACCGTCCCAGCGCCGGCGCCTCGCCGCTGCCATAGGCGTGGCCGAAGACCACGTCGTCGATGCGCTCGGGATCGATGCCCGAACGGTCGACCAGCGCCTTGATGATCGTAGTGCCGAGGTCTTCCATCTTCAGCGACTTGAGCGCACCGCCAAAGCCGCCGACCGCAGTCCGCAAGGGGGAAACGATAGCTGCACGTCTCACGTTGTTTGTTCTCCGCTGCGGCCGGCCAGAGCGCCGGACCGTCGTGTTTGTTCAATCGCTACAACCGAAATCACATGGCCGCTAACATGCATGGGATGTTTAGCGGATCGATGCGCGCAATGCGTGCCAGTCCTTGGCCAGCGAATCGCGAAACCGTGGATCGGCAATGGCAATCAGGGCCTGCGCACGCTGGTCGATCCCCTTGTCGCGCAGGTCTGCCACGCCATGCTCGGTCACGACCGTGTCGACGTCGCTGCGAGCGATGCCGACGGTGGGCTTGTCGAGCCTGACCGAAATGCGCGAGATCGTACCCTTGCGGGCGGTAGCCGGCAGGGCGATGATCGAACGCCCGCCGGGCGAAAACACGGCCGCGCGCATGAAGTCCGGCCCACCGCCAACGCCGCTCGACAGGCTCGTGCCCTGCCACTCGACATTCACCTGGCCGAACAGGTCCACCTCCAGCGCGCTGTTGATGCTGGTCAGGCGTGGCACCTGGACCAGGGCAGGCAGGCCATGGGTTTCCACCGTATGGGTGAACCGCACAAGGCCCGACCGCGCCAGTTCGCCGTAAAAGGCGCTGGTGCCATAGGCTACCCCGGCCACATGGTCTGCGCCTGGCGCCAGCGCGCCTGCATCGGCCAGGTCGCCCAGCCAGTCGTTGGCCATGCCCGACCGCAGGACCAGCCCCCGATGGCCCTTGAGGTGGCGCCACACAACGCCCGGAGCGCCGCCGATACCGGTCTGCAAGTGCGCGCCATCGGGAACGAGCCCGGCGACATGGGCAGCAATGGCATCGATCTCCGCGCCGGGGTTGCCGGCAACAGGGGCTTCGACAAGCGGTCCTTCCAGCGTGACGACCACGTCTGCGTCGTGCACGCTGAATGCCGGCGCACGGGGCATGCGCGGCATGGCCGGGTTTACCAGCAGGATTCGAACGGCCGCCTGCGGCCAGACCAGCGGGGCAAAATCGCTCGCGATGCCCAGAGAACAGCGACCATGCTCATCGGGAGGGGAGACATGGGCGATCGCAACATCGCAGCGCGCGCCTGCCAGATGCTGCGCAGCGCCCCAGTAGGTTCGCGGGATCAACTCTACCTGACCACCGGCAAAACTGTCGCGCATGCAGGCCGGCAACATGAATGTCTTCACGCGCGTCGTCGGGGTCAATCCGGCATAGTCGAGCGTTTCGTTCATGCCCGGAACAAGGCAGCTTAAGAACGTGACCCCGGCAGCGCACTCGCGGTTTTCCCGCAAGGCATGCGCCAGCGCCTGCGATTCACCCGCGCCGCCCTGGAAATAGATGGTCCGCCCAGGGCGAAACTCTGCCCATAGCGCTTTCAAGTCCATGCCATCCTCCCTCCGGCCAGAGCTGCCGCGTCGCTCGGATAGCAGCGTCAGCTTCCCGTGCGCAAAGGGTGGGCTCAGCTATCACGAACGCGATGGCACCCGCCCGGGCTCTGTGCGAATGTCGCGGGCATGCAGATCGAAGCAGCGGCCCTGGCGAACGACCTGATCGCCTATGATCCCCTGATCCTCGGCATCGGGCCGGGAGCATCGTTAAGGGTCGATTTCACGGCATTCGCAGGCGATCCCGGCACGGTCGCGGCGCGGGCGGAAAGTTGGTTGCAGCGCCTGCCCTGCCCCTCGATCGCCCTGACCGCCACGCCGATGCGGCTCAAGGGGTTCGACCTCTCCGTGTCCTCGCCTGCCGAAGCAGAGCGTCTGGAGGCCGCAACCGAAAACAATCCATCTGCCTCGACCGTTCTCGTCCAGGCACTTCGCCTGATCGAGGGACTGCCGCCCCAGGCCGGGCTGGTCGTGGAATCGCTTGCGTTCGCCACGCTCCAGCAAGGACACGAATTCCAGAACTGGCTGTCACGCCTGCCACTTTCGGACCGCACGCCGCCGACGGGCTGCGCGCCTGCCGCAGCCCCGCCCGATGCGCCGCCCCTGCTGGTCGAGCAAGACGGGCGCGCGATGACGATCCTGCTCAATCGCCCCGCCACCCGAAACGCAATCGACGTGGCCATGCGGGACGCGCTGTTCGAGGCCTTTTCGCTCGCCGCCATGAGTTCCGATATCACGCGGGTGGACGTGCGCGGCGCCGGTGACAGCTTCAGCATCGGCGGGGCATTGAGCGAATTTGGACAGGTGGCCAGCGGCGCATCTGCCCATCTCATCCGGACCGAGCGCCTGCCGGCACGCATGCTGGCCGATCACGGGCACAAGTATCACTTCCACCTTCACGGCGCCGTGGTGGGAGCGGGGCTGGAAATCGCCGCATTCGGTGGCAAGGTCACCGCCAAGTCCAACACGTTCATGCGCCTGCCCGAAATTTCCATGGGCCTTATCCCCGGCGCCGGCGGCTGTGTCAGCCTGACCAAGCGCCTGGGCCGCCAGGGCGCAGCGTGGATGATCATGACCGGCGGCCGCGTCAGCGCGCGCACCGCGCTGCGCTGGGGCCTTATCGACGGTATCGAGGATTAGGCGAAAAACGCCTTCAGGTTGCGGCGCAGGAGCTTGCCCATTTCGTTGTAAGGCAGGGCATCGATGAACCGGACGTGCTCGGGCACGCGGGACGAACGAAGCTGGCGGCGGACGATATCCTTGAGTTCGTCGATCGTGACCGCCGCTTCCGGCTTGCAGACCACGGCTGCGGCAAGGGTTTCGCCCCATTCGATCGACGGCACGCCAATGACCGCGACGTCCTGGATGGCGTCATGCTCACGCAGGACCTTTTCCACTTCGCCCGGCGAAATGTTCTCGCCACCGCGCACGATCACGTCGTCGATCCGGCCCGCCAGGAACAGGAACCCGTCCTTGTCGAGGAACCCGGCATCGCGGGTGGGGAACCACCCGTCGTCGTCCGTCAGCTTGCGCCCCTGGTACTCGCCCGAAACCTGCGGCCCACGGACGAAGACTTCGCCCATCTGGTCCGGCCCAAGCCGCTTGCCGTCCTCGTCGCGGATTTCAACCTCGACCGTCGGCAGCGGCTTGCCCACCGAATCCAGGCGCCGCGCGATCAGCGGGTCGGGGTTGCCGTGGGCCTCGCGGTGATCCTCGGGGCCAAGCAGGGCGATCGTCGAACTGGTTTCCGTCAAGCCATAGGCATTGGCGAAGGCAACATGCGGGAACAGGGTCAGCGCCCGCTCCACCACCGGCAGGGGCATCTTGCCGCCGCCAAAGGCCAGCGCCCGCAGCGCACCGAGGTCGGGATGGCCGCCCGTTTCGTCAATGTGGTCGATGATCCGGCTCAGCATCGTCGGCACGACGAAGGCGTTGGTCACTTGCTGCGCGCTGCACTGTGCCAGCCATTCCGCCGGGGAGAACTGCGGCAGCTGGACAATCCGGCGCATCGCATAGATCGAGCTCAGGATCGCGGAGATGCCGGCGATATGGTAGGGCGGCACGGATACCAGCGTGGCCTCGTCCTCCTCCGCCGCGGCAAATTCCACCGTGCCGAGCACATAGCCCAGCAGGTTCTGGTGGCGCAGCAAGGCGGCCTTGGGCTCGCCAGTGGTGCCACTGGTGAACAACTGGACGGCAACGCCTTCCTCGTCCTGCGGCACATCCCATTCCGCAGGCCCGCCGCTCGCCACGGCTGCCAGGAATTCATCGCCCGAAAGCAGCACCTTTGCCGCGCCCTGCGGGACGGTGGGAACCTTGTCCGCATCGGCGATCAGGTACACGGGGGCCAGCCGTTCGATCAGCCGGTTGGTTTCCGGCACCGTCAGGCGATAGTTGAGCGGTGCAAACGGCCGCCCGGCCATGGCCGCGCCGAACAGGGCAATCACCGTGGCGGGGCTGCTTTCCCCCAGGAAGGAAACATAGTCCGCCCCACTGTTCACGATCTGCGCCGCAGCCGCCATGGCGGCTGCATGGATCTGGCCATAGGTGTAGTGGACGCCATTGTGCGTGAGCGCGACCCGATCCGGAAAAGTATCGGCGGCCATTTGCAGGACGAGGGAAATGTTCATCGCTTGCGGTGTGCTCTGCTGGAATGGGGAAGAAGACCAAACGGCGTGGGCTCAGTCCGAAGACGGCAGTGCCTTGGCTGCCTTTATTTCAAGTGGAACACCGTCGACCGCCAGCGTCCCCTTGCCCGGCTTGATGCACAGCAGTTCCACCGAACCGTCGGCGTTCTGGTAGCGCTTGCCCATGGCGGTGCCGCTGGCAAGCGCCGGGTCGAGTTCAGCGGCCGGGGCCGATCGGGCGGCAGCCATTTCCTGCCCGCCGCAGGTCAGCGCCACGTCGCCACTGCCCTTGATGACCATCACATCGGTGTCGCACACGGTGCTGTGAAGTTTGGTACCGGCCTTGATTTGCATGTTCACATCCTGATCGCAGGGCAATGTCGAAGATTTGCGCCCGAGGGCTTTTGCCCGTCTTATCTCCTGCATTGCACGCGGCAAGGGGACAGGCACTTTGGTGGGTTATCGATCCCTCATGCGATGCAGCGGCCTTTGCTATGGCCGTTGCCAGGGGAAATGTGACATGCTTGCGGCTTCTGCAACGGAACCGCGTGCGGGCGTGGGCGTCTGTCATCGCGGCACGAAGCGGCATGGCCGCGCTGCGTGACAGACAAGATGAGAGGATGTGCAATGCGATACTCGCGGCTTGGCAACAGCGGATTGATCGTGTCCCGCCTTGCCTTCGGCACCATGACGCTCGGTTCCGGCATGGCCCCCGCGCTTGCCCGCATTGGCTCGGGGGAAGCAGACCGGCTGATCCACGAGGCGCTCGACGCCGGGGTGAACCTGTTCGACACGGCCAATGTCTATCACGCCGGAGAATCGGAAAGGATGCTTGGCGCGGCGCTGGCCGGGCGGCGCGAGCAGGCTGTGATCGCCACCAAGGTCGGCATGCGGATGAGCGACCGGCTCGACGACTCCGGCCTTTCGGCGCGCAACATCCATCACTCGTTGAACCAGAGCCTGCAGCGGCTGGGCACCGACCACGTCGACCTGCTCCTGTGCCACCGCACGGACCCCACCACCCCACTGGAGGAAACGCTCCAGGCGCTCGACGATGTGGTGCGCGCAGGCAAAGTGCGTTACATCGGGTTCTCCAACTGGCCAGCCTGGCTGGCGGCCAAGGCAGTGGGCCTGCAGCGCCTGAACAACCTTGCCCCCTTCATCACCGGACAGATGTACTACTCCCTGGTCGGTCGCGATCTGGAGCATGACTACGTCCCCTTTGCCCTCGACGCGGGCATAGGCACCATGGTGTGGAGCCCGCTGGCGAGCGGCTTCCTTTCGGGCAAGTACACCCGCGCCGATCCGACCGGGGGCAACGGTCGGATCAACCAGTTCGACCTCATGCCCTTCGACCGGGAGCGGGGTTACGATATCGTCGAGGTGGCAAGCCAGATCGCTCTTTCCCGCGACGTGCCCGTCTCGGCAGTCGCCCTTGCATGGCTGGCCGACGCGCCCACCGTGGCGAGCGTGATCCTGGGGTTCAGCGATGCCCGCCAGCTTACACAGAATCTGAGCGCTGCAGAACTGGTCCTCAGCGCAGACGAACGCGCGCGGCTGGACGAGGCGTCGGCCATCGCGCCACCGTATCCCCAGTCGTTCCTTGCCAACTTCCGGAACGATCCCGCGATCACGGCGGTGACCTGAACGCCTCGCCAACATGGATGCGATGTTAGCAGGTACGCTTGCACAGGCGGCACTCGGCACCTTATCTGTAAATTGAAGCATGTTCATGTCCGTGTCGTAGATCGACCAGAGAGGCCCTTATGTCATCGCCAGTCATCGTCAGCGCAGTGCGCACCGCCGTCGGCACGGCGCGCAAGGGAACGCTTGCCAACACGCCCGCGGAACAGCTTGCCGCCACGGTGCTCAAGGCAGCGATCGATCGCGCGGGGATCGATCCGGCCCTGGTCGATGACGTGATCTTTGCCGAATCGATGTATGGCGGCGGTGCGCTGGCCCGCCATGCTGCGGTCGAACTCGGCATTTTCCAGGCTGGGGGCGTGGCGCTCAACCGCCACTGCGCGGGCAGCCTCACAGCGGTGGGCTTCGCGTCAGCGCAGATCACGGCGGGAATGGAGCGGGTGATCATCGCCGGCGGGGTTCAATCGATCTCCACCGGGCCGCAGATGCGCTGGCGCGTTCCCGGCACGGACACCTTCCAGGATTTCTGGATGCCGCCAACCCATCCTGACAGTGCCGAGGCACCCAACCAGGACATGTCGATCACCGTTGGCTGGAACACCGCAACGGCGGCCGGCCTGACGCGCGAGGAAATGGACGCCTGGGCGCTACGCTCGCACCAGCGCGCCATCGCAGCGATCGACGCCGGTCAGTTCCAAGACGAGATCGTGCCGGTCGATGCCTTGCAAATGGACGGAACGACGGTGACTTTCGCCGTCGATGAACACCCCCGGCGCGACAGTTCGGCCGAAAAGCTCGCCAATCTCAAGGTCATTCACCCCGAAATCGAGGGCTTCTCGATCACGGCCGGAAATGCCAGCGGCGTAAACGACGGTGCCTCTGCCCTTGCTGTCATGGGCGCTGACGTTGCCGGCAGCGAAGGGCTTGCCCCGATCGCCAAGGTGCTGGGATGGACCGCGAAGGGTGCCAACCCGCGCGATACCGGCATCGCTGCGATCGAGACGATCCGCAAGCTGCTCGACCGTACCGGCCGCTCGGCGGCGGACATCGCGCTGTGGGAAATCAACGAGGCCTTTGCCGCCGTTCCGCTCGCGGCCTGCCGCACGCTCGGCATCAGCGAGGAAGTGGTCAACATCTCGGGTAGCGGCTGTTCCATCGGCCACCCCATCGCAGCCTCGGGCGGGCGAATGCTCACCACCCTGATCAACGACCTCAAGCGCCGTGGTGGCGGTCTTGGCATCGCGGCGATGTGCGCCGGTGGTGGCCAGGGTGGCGCCCTGCTGATCGAGGTCTAGGCCCCGGCCTTTTGCCTGGCGGACCGACCGTGCGCGCACTCCTGCTGGCCGCTGAGGGCGGCGTTCGTCTGGCCGAGGTCGCCGACGCCCCCCTGCCTGGTCGGGGCGAGGTTCGGATCGCCATGCATCTCACGCCGATCAACCCGGCTGATCGCCTGGCGATTGGTGGGCATCATCTGACGGCGGAGTATGCGGCCATTCCGCTCGGTTCCGAAGGGGTCGGGCGCATCGTGGAGATCGGCGCGGGAATCGACGACCTCAAGCTGGGCGACCGGGTGGTGCCGCTCGACCGGGGCACCTGGGCAGAGCAGCGGACCGTGCCTGCCGCGCGCGTGCTGCGCGTTCCCGATGGCCTTTCCGATGCGCAGGCCGCCCTGTTCCGCATCACCCCACCCACGGCGCATCGCCTGCTTGCCCGCGCGGGGCTCAACCCCGGCGACTGGGTGATCCTGAACGCGGCAGGATCGATGGTCGGGCGGCTGGTGACGGTCATGGCCCAGACGCTTGGCCTCCAGGTCATCGGCGTGGTCCGTTCGCCGGAAAAGGACCGGGATCGCCTGCTGGCGCTGGGCGCTGCCGAGGTGATCGGCCAAGGCGATGCCATGGTGGCAGAGGCGCTGGCCATCATGGGCGGGGCGCGAGCACATCTCGCCATCGATTTCATCGCTGGCACAGAAACCGGCCGCCTGGCCCGCTGCCTGGGGCCTGGTGGGCGCGTTACCGTTGCCGGGCACCTTGGCATGCAGCCCTGTTCGATTCCCTCGACGCTGCTGACAAGCAGTTCCATCCTGGTCGACGGGTTCAGCTTGCGCCGCGATGAAGGTGGTCTTGGCCGCGCCGCACTGCAGCCGGCGTACGATCCGCTCGCCGCCGTCTGTCGCGATCACCCGCAGATCCTTGTACCGCTTAGGCCATACGCCATCAGCGACCATGCTGCGGCGATAGCCTATCGCGGCCCGGAACGGCCCTTGCTGGACTGGACAGCGCCCTAAAGCGTGAGGCTGTATCCGCCGTTGACCGGATAGGTCTGCCCGGTCGTCCAGCCCGATGCGTCGGACGCCAGGAACAGCACCGTCTTGGCGACATCGTCGGCCTCACCGAACCGGCGCAGAATGTACTTGGCCAATTGTGCATCGTGCGCGGCGGTCACGCCATCGGGGGCGACGGAGGTCCGCATGGTGCCCATCGAAACGCAGTTGGCCCGTACCGTATAGCGCCCCAGCGAACGGGCGAGCGCCCGCATGAAGCCGGCAGCGCCCGCCTTTGCCGCGCTGTAGGGCTCCAACTTTGGCTCACCCACCCGTCCTGCGTCCGAAATGATGGTCACGATGGACCCGCGCTTTGCTGCGACCATGCCAGGCGCAAAGGCATGGCAGCAGTTCATCACGCCGAACAAGTTGACTTTCATCCACCGCGCCCAATTCTCCGGGTCCTCCTCCCAAAAGGGCCGCTCGGGCAGGCGGATTTCGCCAGGACCGGCATTGCCGGCATTGTTGACCAGGATGTCGGGCGTGCCCAGTCGCTTGCCGATGGCTTCCGCCATGGCGTGAACGGCGGCGATGTCGCTCACGTCGGCGGCGAAAGGCGCCACCATCTCCGCGCCATGGATCGCGGCAAGGTCCGCTGCGGCCTGCTCTGCGCGTTCGGCGAAGAAATCGTTGACCGCAACCTTTGCCCCATGGGCGAGCATCAGATCGGCAATCCGCCGCCCCACGCCCTGCCCCGCGCCCGAAATTACCGCGACACGGCCCGCAAGGCTCAACAGCCCTGCCCCAGTGCCCTTGCCTTCATCCTCCATGCCCGGTCCTTTCTCGGCGGTTTGGAGGGTTGGGCACCATTGGGCAGGACAAGACAAGCACGGCACATCAGTCATCAACGTTGTGATTGCGCAAGGCGCCATGTCGTTTCGGTTTGATCAGCACTGCGCCCGGTGCTGGTCTGGAGCCAGCCGTGCGACGCGCTGGCAGGAACGATGGATGAAGCCGATGGTCAGCGACAAGACGACGATGCCCGACGAAGTACGCACGCTCGACGCAGCGGCCCGGATCACGCGCACCAGGGTGGCAGGCGACGCGACTCTTTGCTGGCGAGAATGGGATATGCGCCCGGATAGCCACCAGCAAGCTGCCGATGCCCCCCTCCTGCTGCTGCACGGTTCTCATGGCAGCTGGATGCACTGGCTGCGCAATATTCCGGTGCTGGCCGCGCATCGCCGCCTGATCGTGCCCGACATCCCCGGCAATGGCGAATCCGACGCCCTCCCCGATCTCGAAAGCCACGTCGATCACGCCCGCGCCCTGGTCGAAGGTTTGCGCCAGATCCTGCCCACGGGACAGGTCGATATCGTGGCTTTCTCACTCGGCTCGACACTGGCCTGCCACATGAGCGTCCTTGATCCGGCCCTGGTGCGACGCATCGTCATCATCGATGCGGGCGGGCTCGGCACCACGCATCAGGCGGCCCCATTGCGGCCGATTCGGGGGGCAAGGCCCGACCAGATCGACGCCATCAACCGCCACAACCTGGGAGTCATGATGATCCATGATCCGGCGCGGATCGACGAAACCGCCGTCGCCATCGCGGCCTATTGCGGCAAGCGCGCAAGGACCCGGATCCAGCATAGCGTGCTGCCCGACAGGCTTCTGAAAATCGCCCGGCAGGTTGCCGCGCCGATCGACGTGATCTGGGCCGAACATGATATCCTCCACCCCGATCCCGAGCTGAATTGCGCCGTGATCCGCGCCATCCAGCCCGAGGCGCGGCTGCGCGTGGTGGAAGACGCGGGCCATTGGTGCATGTATGAACAGCCGGAACGCTTCAACCGCGCGGCGCTGGACCTGCTGGGCCTGCCGCTCCATGCCGGGCCGGGCGGGCGGTAACGCCTCAAGTGGCCTCGGCGATGATCCGGCCCAGGCTGGTCAGGTCTACTTTCATCGACGGCGTGCGCGGCAAGGCATCGAGGACCAGCACGCGCGCCGGAACTTGCGGCTGGGCCAGATCCCGACGTACGTGATCGCGCAAGGCGGCTTCCGACGGGGCACTGGCCCCTGCCTTCAGTTCCACCGCTGCAACCGGAACGGCCCCCAGCCGCGCGTCAGGCAGCCCGACCACGGCTGCATCCAGCACCGCCGGATGGCTGCGCAGGGCTTCGACCACCACCTCGGGCAGAACCTTGAAGCCTCCGCGCAGGATTGCCCCGTCACCGCGCCCTTTGTGAAAGACGAACCCATCGGCATCGATCAGCGCCAGATCGGTGGTGCGGATCCAGTCGTCACCGATTGCCGGCACGCGCACTTCCAGATACCCGGTTTCCCCTGTGCCCAGTTCGGCCCCGGTCTTCACGTCGGCAATCCGCAGGCCGATGCCGGGCAGCGCCCGTCCCATCGCTCCCAGTTTGCTCTTGCCGAAGACGGCATGGAGCGCTGGGCTCCAACTGATGACCGTCCCACAGAACTCGGTTGCGCCATAGGCCCAGATCACCGCGATCCCGTAAGTCTCCTCGAACTCCGTCTGGAGCGCCGGTGTCATCGGCGCACTCCCGCCATAGAAGTAGCGGATCGAGGCGATGTCGTCCTTGGGCACGCGGGCATCCAGGATCATTCGCGCCATCGCCGGAACCCCGCTCACCGCGGAAGGCCTGAGGCGACGGATACCGTCCACCCAATCGGCAACGTTGAACTTTTCAAGGATGCAGGTGTAGCGATCAAGCATGGCGCCGGCGACAAGCGCGCACATGCCGCCGATCCCGCCATAGGGCCACACCAGGACATCGGGCTCGACCGCGCCGGTATGCCCGGCCATGACGCTTTCGACGGCCCGCACCAGAATGCGGGTTGGGAACACCACGCGCTTGGGCTTGCCGGTTGTGCCGCTGGACAGGATTTCCAGCCCCGGTTCGCCCGCCACCTCGCGGAACGGGCCGGCCCCTCCCTTCGCCAGCCCGGGGGCAAAATGGATCGACGGCGCTCCGCCGGCCTGAAGCGGGCCATGATCGAGCACGATGCCAACGGCCCCCACCGCACGGCATGCTTCCAGCACCGGATCGGTCCAGTCCGCTGCATCGGCGATGATCGCTGCGAACCGGCTTTCGCGGATTTCCTCGGCAATCGCTTGGGCAGACTGCATGGCATAGATCGACGTGAGCCAGCGATCGTGGGCGATCAGGCCCAGCATGGCCGCAGCGTGCATGACCCGGTTGCGCACGATCACGCCAACCGAAAGCCGTCGATCGATCTGGGCAGTGTCGAGCAGGGCTACCGTCCTGTCGGCCAGAGCGGCATATTCGCCCTTGCTGAACGTTCGGCCCTTGTATTCGACGATCGGCCGGTCCGGCTCGCGGTGGATCGTATCGTACAGGTCCTGTCGGAACGTCATGCCAATCGCCTTGCGCCGCCGAAGTACCCCTGCACCCCGTCACGAAACCTGGTGATTAGGCCATAGTGCGGCTGGCCGGCACGGCGTTCGGCAATCCATCACAAGGACGCTGCATATGGGTCGCCCCGCCGGGCACCGATCACGCGCGGGTCGCGATATCGCACGCCAAGCGAATCCCGCTGAACATCCAGCGCGCCTGTGGCGGGAAGAAGTTGCGATAGGTCAGCCGCGCATGTCCTTCGGGCGTGGCCATGCAGCTGCCACGCAGGACATACTGGTTGACCATGAACTTGCCATTGTATTCCCCCACCGCACCTTTTGGAGGAACGAAGCCGGGATATCCGACATAGGGCGATGCGGTCCACTGCCATGCTTCGCCAAAGGCATCGATGAGGTCTGCCTGCCCGGCAGCGATTTCCCACTCCGCCTCGATCGGCAGCCGCGCATCCGACCACCGCGCATAGGCATCGGCCTCGTAATAGCTGACGTGCCGAACCGGGGCATGGGGATCGAGCGGAGCCAGCCCTTCCAGCCCGAAGATCGCCCAGCCCGTGCCCGCCGCCTCCCAATAGAGTGGCGCGGTCCATCCTTGCGCCTCGGCCGTGGCCCACCCGTCGGACAGCCACAGTTCGGGCCGGCGATAGCCACCATCGGCGATGAATGCGGCATACTCTCCGGCCGTCACCAGCCGGTCGGCGATGGCGAAGGGGTCCAGCCATGTGCGATGACGGGGGCCTTCGTTGTCGAAGGCAAAGCCAGTGCCGTCATGGCCGATCTCGCACAGGCCGCCATCCATGGCGATCCACTGCACGCAGGGCGCCGGGCGATAGGGCGCTCGGGCCGATCGATAGGGTGGCCGCAAAGGATTGCACGAAAAGGCGTGCTGCACGTCCATCAGCAGCAGTTCCTGGTGTTGCTGCTCGTGATGCAGCCCGAGCGCGACGAGCGCCTCCCAGTCCTGGGCGGGGACGGTGGCCATCAGGCGGTCCATCGCCGCATCCACCTGGGCGCGCCAGGCCAGCACGTCAGCAAGGCCCGGCCGGGTTAGCAGGCCGCGATGCGCCCTGGAAAATCGCTCCCCCACGCCGACATAATAGGAATTGAACAACACCGCATAAGCCGGGTCTGGCGAAACGTAATCTGCCAGCAAGGGCTTGAGCAGGAACGTTTCGAAAAACCACGCCGTGTGCGCCAGATGCCACTTGGCCGGGCTGGCATCGGGCATGGACTGTACCTGGCAATCCTCGGCGGTAAGCGGAGCGATGAGCGCCTCGGTATGGGCACGCACTTGCCCATAATGCGCACGCAGGGGGTGTTCGGTTGCATCTCCGCTCATGGCTGGAGATCGTCGCCCGAAGCAGCCCAGACATGCAACGAGAATAGCCTGTCCGGATCGACCCACATTGCCATCGGCTCCCACCCGGCGGCGCGGGCCAGGAAGCGGGCTTCTTCCGGTGTGTACTTGTAGCTGTTTTCGGTGTGGATCGTCTCTCCCCGCCGCAGGGAGAAATCCGCGCCCGCTGCCTCGAAATCCACGTCGCGCAAGGCCGCCAGATGCATCTCGATCCGCCCCAGCGCATCGTTCCACACTGCCCGGTGCTCGAACGCGTCGACCGGTATGGTCCCGGCAAGTTCGCGGTTGATGCGGTGGAGAAGGTTGAGATTGAACGCGGCCGTCACTCCGGCCGCATCATCATAGGCCGCCTCGAGCAGCCTGGGCTGCTTGCGCAGATCGATCCCGATCACCAGCCGCGAACCGCCGCCCAGCGTCGCGCGGAACGAGCGCAGCAGGTCCACGGCGCGCAACGGGTCGAAGTTGCCGATGGTTGAGCCCGGAAAGAAGCCGATCAACGGCCCAGCCAATGCAGGAAGATCCAGCGCGCGGGCAAAATCGCCAACCACCGGGATCACCGCTACGCCGGGAAGCGCCTGGCGCAACCCGGCGGCCGCTTGCTCGAGAAAATCACCCGAGATGTCTACCGGGACATAGCTCGTTGACGCTGTTGCCGATAGCAGCAGCGGGGTCTTGGTGGCCGAGCCGGCGCCGAATTCCACGACGGGGCGCCCGATGCCTGCCAGTCGCGCGATGTCGGCAGCGTGGACCTTCAGCAGCGCCACTTCGGTACGCGTGGGATAATATTCGGGCAGATCGGTAATCTGCTCGAACAATTCAGACCCTGCATAGTCGTAAAAAAACCGCGCCGGGATGGACTTGCGCCGCTGGCCAAGGCCCGCCCGCACGGCGTCGGCGAAATCCCGGTCCATCACCGACGGGCTCGTTTTTACGTCTAGATCCGGAATGGCGCCAACTCCCCAGCATGCAATTGAAGAGCTAAACGCACGCCGCCTGTTCAGGCTCCAGTAAAATTAGGCTTACGCTTCGCGAGGAACGCGTCAATCGCCTCGTGGTGATCGGGGGTCTCGTGCACCAAGGCCTGGTAGGCGGCTGACATTTCCAGCACTTCGTTCAGCCGCAGGGCCTGCGAATCCAGCAGCAGCCGCTTGGCCACGCGCAGCGAGCGCGGCGGATTGGCCGCCACCCGCTCAGCCAGGGCCAAAGCTTCGTCCATCAGGCTTTCGGCCGGCACGACGCGGGAGACCAGGCCATAGGCCAGCGCTTCCTCCGCGCTCAGGGTATCGCCGGTAAACAGCATTTCGGCGGCGCGGGCATACCCGACGGCGCGCGGCAGAGCCCAGGCACCGCCATCGCCGGGGATCAGGCCCATCTTGATGAAGCCGGCAGCGAACTTTGCCTTGTCCGAGGCGATGCGCATGTCGCAAAAACACGCCAGGTCGTTGCCCAGCCCGATCGCAAACCCGTTGACCGCCGCAATCAGCGGGACATCGCACGCGTGAAACGCGCGCGACATGCGTTGCACCCCGCGGCGATAGTTGGCCCGCGTGGCCAGCGGCGTTTCCAGCGGGCCGATGCCGGTCCGGTCCTTCATGCTCTGCAGGTTGCCACCCGCCGAAAAAGCCCGCCCGGCCCCGGTGATGATGCCCACGCTGATGCTCTCGTCGTCGGTCAGGCGCTCCAGCGCATTGACAACGTCGTTGCAGTCTTCGTGCTCGGCGATCGCGTTCATCGTATCGGGGTGATTGAACGTCAGGATGGCAATGCGCCCGCGCTGCTCGAAAGTCACATATTCGCCCACGTTTCATCCCCTCAGCTGGCAATTCGCCACGGTTCATGCGTCGGTTCGGTCAGGTGTGCAACGCAGCGTCCCTTTCCGGCGGCCGTCTTCACAGGCGTGATATGTATCGGCGCAGCACCCCCGGCGCGCGATGACACGCCCGCTGATGGTGCTGCTTGACCCGCGCCTTACATCACCTGGTTTGCCGCCACGGCCAGTCCTTCGGGCGGCTGGGCAAATTCGCGGATCATGGCCGTCACGGTGTACGAGGCGAGCAGGACGCCCTCGCGCGAGAAAACCGTACCATGGCCTTGGGCCAGCCCGCGCCCGGCATAGATCGACGGATTGGAATAGAGCACCCAGTCCGATACATCCGCATCCGCGTGATAGGCCACCGCGATCGACATGATCCCGGTCGACATGGTGACGTGGGCGTCCCCCTCCTTGACCCCTTCGTGCGGAAGCATGGAAGCGCCGATGGTCATGTGGCCAAGCGGCTGGGTCAGCATGGCCTGGTTGAGCAACTGGGTTGCCGGCTTGTCCCGGCAGCGCATCCAGCAATGCAGGACCGGGGGCCCGATGCGGTCCTCGTGCGGGGAATAGTCACCGTTGACGAAGCGCACGTCGCGCCCGGTCATGCCGAAGTCGAACTCGGGGCACTCTTCCGGCCCTGGCACCTTGGGCATTTCGGCCTGATGCGCGATCATGTCCGGCGCGCCGCTGTCGAGCATGGCCAGGGCGGCACAACGCAGCTTGCCTTCCTGCTCGGCCGAGACCGCCACGCTGGAAAAGGTGCGACCCGACTGGAGGATTTCCGTGCGATAATCGAGGGGAATGTGAAATCCCGCCACGCGCACGAATTGTGCATAGGCAGAGATGACCCGCTTGTCGGGCACGGCCTTGGAGGCGGCAACGACAGACTGGGCCAGCATCTGGCTCCCTTCGACAACGTTGCGTGGTGCTCCCATGTGCGGGGGCGCGGTGAACACTCCGGGCCCATTGGGCTGCAGGTCGATGATCCGGATCAGGTCCTGGAGATCGCCCCACAGCTTGTCATAGTAATCATTGGTGAGTTCGGTGACCATGGCGATCAACCCTTCTTGGGAACGGGGAAGATCGCGACACCCAGCGAGACCGTCACCCGGTCCTGGTAAAAGGCAATATGGCCGGCCAGTTGGCTCACTTCGGGGTAGGGCGTCTCGTAAGCCCAGGCCACCGGATGGTCTGGATCGCCACCGGCCAAGGCCCAGTACGTGGCCACGCCCTTGTAGGGGCAATGGCTGAAACGGCCCTCCATCCTGGCCAGCTTCGACATGTCGATGTCGGCCACGGGCAGATAGAACACCAGTCCGTGGTTCTGTTCGTCGACCAGCAACGCCCGTTCCGACCGGGCCAACTGCGTACCGTCCGACGCTGTTGCGGTGATCGGATTTCGCCGGCGGAGAATGTCTACCCGGTAGTCGAAACGCTCATCGTAATTCGGACCCCAGCTGGGATCGATGCCAACTTGTGCCATGGTATATCCATCTCCCATCCAGAACGTCTGCCAGGCCGCAGATCACTTGCCAGTCTGCGGCACGGCCATGTTCAGCGCTTGCCTTCGAGCAATGCCTTGAGGTTCGAGCTCATGAACATTTCCTGCTCGGCAGGGGTGAAATCCTTGACTTCGTTGATGAAGTCGAGCGGCAGCTTGAGACCTTCGGGATGCGGCCAGTCGCTGCCGAACAGCATGCGCTCGGCCGGGACATGCAGCTTCAGTTCGTTGAGGTCCTCTTCGTAATAGGGCGCAACGTAGACGCATTCCTGGAAGGTATCGAGCGGATGGCGGGCGAAGCTCTGCGGCATCTGGCCATAGGCGCGCTTGAGCATGTGCATCAGGTGCGGCACCCAGATCGAGCCGTTCTCGGCAGAAACCCAGCGAATGTTGGGGAAGCGGTCCATCACCCCGTGTGCGATCAGCGCCGAGATCATGTCGGCAATCGCACGGCCCTGGCTGTCGATGCAGGCCTTGAGCGGGTCTGAACGGTCGAACGCAAGCGCTTCGGTCGCGTTGCTGCCCCACCAGCGGTAAATCTCTTCGTAGCCGGAGTCCGAAACGTGGAGCACCACGAAGATGTTGGCTTCGTTGACCTTGGCCCAGAAGCGATCGAATTCCGGGGAGCCGGGCGAACGCGTGCCGAGCAGGCCGGGCACCGGCGCCGGGCGGATCAGGATGAGACGGGCGCCGCGCGCCAGGGCCCAGTCCAGTTCGTCACAGGCAAGATCGGCATCGGCCAGCGAGATATAGGCGCAGGGGAACAGCCGGTCCTTGTAGTTGAATGTCCACTCGTCATGGACCCAGGCGTTCAGCGAGTGCACGCAGGCCGCAGCCAGTTCGACATTGCGGCCCATGTGGCCCTCGATCACCGAGGCAAGCGTGGGAAACACCAACTGCGCCTGCACCTTCTGCTCGTCGAGAAGCTTGAGGCGCGCTTCGGCGTCCGAAAATTCAGGCTGCGCCCGCAGCACGTCGCCCGTCAGCTCGCGCAGGGTCTTGCCTTCCTTGTTGTCGCCCCGGAACCACACCTCGTGGGTGCCCGGCGCGGCAACGACGTCGAAAGTCGGGTTGGGGATGTAGTCGCTGAGATAGCCATTGATCGCCAGCTTCGTGCGTCCATCGATCTGGACGTACTGGAAGTCCTTGTGGAACTTCTTGGGCAGATGGCGACGAAACGTGTCGTAGGTTTCGTAGTAATGGCCATCGGCATCATAGACCGGATAACCAAGGTCACGGGTTTCCTCGACCCGCTCCATCACTTCCTGGACTGGCATTTTTGCCTCTCTCCTCATCCCCGTGCGCCAGTCCTGTAGCCGAGCATTCCGGAACAGGGCCGCATTCACGCAAAATTGCTGATCGGGACGACCGCAAATCCTGCGGCCGAATCATTTTCTGACGAATCGTCATAAAATGTCAGCCAAGGACTCGCTTGTCCATAATGGATCGTCATTTTTCGGGACGGAAAGAGCGCAAGCCGCCGCATTGGCGGCCTGCACATCAGGACTTCCCGCGTGCGGGCAAACGCGCATCACCCAAATCATCAGACTGGTGATGGCATTTGCCGCAGCGAGGCCAATCAGGCGGGTTCGCCCTCCGATCGCGCGAGGATTTCCGTCGCGACGATGGTTCCTGACGTGGCTTGGTCGAGCGCCGAGATCACCTCACCCGTGGTCGCGCCAAGCGTCTTGAGCGTTTCGCCCAGGTTGTCGGTCTCGACTTCATAGATCGCCATGAACTTCCACGCAGGGCCACCCTTGACATCGACGACCTTGGTCTTGAACCGGCGCGCACTCACGATACCCGGAACGCTCAGGATCTCGGAGATATGCGTCGTATTGTACCAGTCGTGATAGGCATCTTCCTGCCCCGCGACGGGATTGGTGAAGGCGATCAGTACATGCTTGGCCATGGGCCCTCCAGGCGTTGAAAAGCAGATTTCAGCCGCGCAGGGCCTTGCACTCTGGCTTCCACTTACGCAGGCCGCCCGCGCCTTAGCGGATGAACTGCTGGATATAGTCTTCGCCCATGCCATGATCGCGATACCACTGGTCGCAATAGGTCAGCAGGCTCATGCAGTTGTCATAGGCGATCGGCTTGTCGTTCTCGTCGACCGAGACGATCCCGCCGTGCATGACATAGAGCGCCATCATCTTGTCAGCCGAAACCGTCAGGGTGTGGATGTCCCCGGTCGGCTCCCAGACAAAGCTGCCGGCTTCGGCAACCCAGTCATGCTCGGGATAGAACCAGCTGCCCTCGATCGTGTAGGAATAGACCGGGCCGTCATGGATGTGGCGGCCGACGATGCCAGGCTTTTCATAGCGCATGACATTGACCGTCACGCCCCCGGCAAGATCGAACATGAGCGGCAGATACCAGTGGCCCGCCGGCCGCTTGACCCACTGCGGACTGCCCGGCTCGGGAATCTTGACAACCACGTCCTTGGGGAGATGCAAGCTCGCCAGCGCCTTCTGCTGGATTTCCTCGGCCACGATATTCATCTCGGTCTCCTTTTGCAGGGCTTCATTAATCGCAAGGCCGGCCCGGCGCGAGGCGACATCTGGGGCGGTGGCCCCGCATAACACTGATGTGATGGTTGCTCACCGCTCGCGCGAAATACTCCAGGGCCCAGACCCGGCGGACGTGCGGCATGACCCAGTCATCGGTCATCGGCGCCCCCCGGCACCCGATGGCGGTTGCAGATCGCAATGCTGTCGGAATGGTCGCCGATCGGCGCGGCAGGGCCCGACGGAGGGTTATGCCCGCAGAGCATCGCCCATGTGAATTGTTTCGCCGTCCAGCCCGCGAAATCCCGTTTGTGATTGTCGTTGCGGCCCATGTCACCAATGAACCGGAAAACAACGGAATGAGAGGACAGCCATGCTTCAGTCAACAACCATGCTCCAGTCACAAGATATCATCAATGATGCCCAGGCGCAGACCGGCCTGACCGAATTTCATTCCGATACTTTCCGGCCCGGACTCGACCTGCTGACCGCCAATGCCCGGCAAAGTGCCGACATTTCCGAGCAAGGACTGGCGATCCTGCGCTTCATCTGGACGCGCAATCTCGCCAACCGGCTGAAGATCGACGATTATCACCGTCGCCACCCGGAATTGGCCCATTCTCCCGTCTCGCAGCCGATCTTCCAGTTCGGCATGCCGCGCACGGGCACGACGCTGCTCAGCAACCTCCTGGCCACGGACCCCGGCCTGCGCTCGATGCTGTCATGGGAATCGAACGACCCCGTGCCGCCGGTCGCCAAGGGGGCGGAAAAAACCGATCCACGCTGTATTGCGGCCAAGGCGCAGGATGCCGAGAAGATCAAGGCCAACCCTGAAATGGCCAAGCGCCACTTCGAGCCTGCCGATGCGCCAACCGAATGCACGTTCATTCACGGCCATGACTTCAAGGCCTGCATGCTGGAGTCGCTGGCTCCGGCCCCGGCCTATACCCGTTGGCTATCGACCGAGGCCAACCTGACCGAGGCCTATGCCTACGAAAAGCGGTTCATGCAGGTTCTGCAACACCAGACTGGCGGCACATGGTCGGTCAAGATGCCCAGCCACGCGCTGTTTCTCGACAGCCTGATCAAGGTTTTCCCCGACGCCCGGCTCGTGTGGATTCACCGCGATCCCTACCGGGCGACCGCCTCGCTGCTCAGCCTGATCGAAGCCGCGCAGCGCGAGTTCGTCCACAAGACCTCGATCGAGTACATCCGCAGCATCTATGTGCCGCAGATGTTCGCGCACATCGAGCGTGCCTGGGAATTCGACCGGGCCAACCCCGGCCGCATCGCGCATGTCAGCTATGCCCGCCTGATCACCGACCCGATTGCCGAAATGAAGGCGCTATATGCTCATCTCGGCCAGCCTTTCACGGCCGAGGTGGAAGCCGGAATGCAGGCCTATCTGGCAGCAAACCCGCAGAACAAGCACGGCGCGCACAGCTATGGCCTCGAAGACTTCGGGGTCGATCCGGCCAGCCTCGACGCCGGGTATGCCGACTATGTCGCCCACTTCCAGATCCCCCGCGAGGGCTGAAGTCAGCGTGCCGATCGGCCGCCCCCTGTCGTGGGGGCGGCCCGAGGCCGGAAGGCACAATAATCCTATTGGCTCGGCAAACCTGTCTCGCCGCGGGCGGACGCGGCGATGCGATCCCTGATGAAGGCGTCCGGATCGGCCGCCCAATCGCGCAGGATGTCCCACAGTGCGTCGTCCGAGGCGATCAGGATGCGGCCCTCGGCCATGCCGGACACGAACCGTTCCGCTGCCTCTTGCGCTGACAGCAGGCGCAATTGCGAGCCCGGCCCGCGCATCGGCGCATCGGGCGTCCAGTTGCGCATCGTGGTGGCGATGCCGGTCCTGACCGGGCCGGGGAGCAGGCATGACACCCGGACCCCGCGCGGCTCGCAATGCAGCGCAAGGTTCTGCGTGAGGCTGATCACCGCCGCCTTGGATGCAGCATAGGGAATGCGGGTCGACGCATAGGGATAGACCCCGGCGAACGATGCCGTGTTGACGATGTGTCCCCGGCCCCGCGCCAGCATGCCTGGCAGGATCGCGTTTACCCCGCGCGTCACGGCCCGCGCATTCAGGTCATCGATCCGATACCATTCGGATAGCGGCAGGTCCTCGGGGTGGCCGTTGATGATGGCGCCCACGTTGTTGATCAGCATGTCGACCGGGCCATGGCCACGCTCCGCTTCGCCGATGGCCTCGGCAATGGATTGGTCTGACAGAACATCGACCGGCAGCGCCTGTGCGGATTGTCCCTCGCTGCGAATGGCGTCTGCCGTTGCCTGTGCCGCCGACAGGTCGAGATCGGCCACCGAAAGCCTTGCCCCCTGCCGCGCCAGTTCGGCCGCCAGGGCCTGCCCGATGCCCTTGGCCCCGCCCAGAACGAGCACGTGCCGGCCGATGAAGCAAGTGTGGCGCGATTGAGGCATAGGCTTAGCTCCCTGGCGGCCGGTCAAGCTTGGCGCGGCCCTGTTTGTGCTGGCGATAGGGCGAAGCATCCGCCGGTGCAACGCAGCGCCATCCCCCTGCCATTCATCATCAACCGGCTCGAACTGGCCTCGAATGGCCGAGCCCGTGCGTCAGCTTGCGGCAAACACCACGCGGCCGCCGATGATGGTCAATGCCACCTTGGCCGCCGCCAGATCGGTGCGCAATTCCGGCCAATCCTGAACCAGCAGGCACAAGTCCGCCGCCGCCCCTGGCTTCACGCTGCGTGTCCGTGCAAGGTCCAAGGGGTCGGCCAGAAACAGCGCCAGCGCCTGTTCCGGGTCGAGCGCCTCGGCCGGTCCGATCACGGCTCCTCCAGCGGTGCGGCGAGAGACGGCAGCGGCCATGGCGGCCCATAGGTCCGTCGATCCGAACGGCGCATCGCTACCCCCCGCCAGGGTCAGCCCCGCCTGCAGGAAACTCCGCAAGCGATAGAGCGTGTTCCACTCGCGCGCGGGTATGTCGGCAAGATAGGCGTCGCCCCGCTCCGCCGCGAAATTGGGCTGGGTCACCACGGCGAGCCCGAGCTGGGCCAATTGCTCCACCAATTCCGAGGGCGTGACCGACGCATGCTCGATCCGGTCGAGCGGCATGGTCCCGGTCTCGCGGAAGGCGGCAAGGGTGAAGACCAGCTCGGTCTCGGTCACGCAATGGACGGCCGCCCCCCTGCCCTGGCCATGTGCTGCGCGGATGGCGGCCATGAAATCCGCGTGATCGGGCAGGTGCGCCTCGTGCAGGTGAAACTTGACAGGTCCGATGGCAAGGTTCGGCCCGCCGGCCACATCGGCGAGGGCAGGCGATCCGGCCACCACCAGCCGCTGCGCCAGCGCGCCGCTAGCCTGCTCGGCCGTCAGCCACTCCACTTCCTGTTGCGCGTTGCGCGGGCTCATGTCTGTCAGCCCGGTCACCCCTTGCGCGCTCCAGTGCCGCGAAACCTGCGCAAGGTCGGGAAACCGGCTGGGCAGGGCCTGCCGCAGCCAGGCATCGTTGTCGAACAAGCGCCCCGTTCCAGCGTCCAGCCCGATCGGCGGCGTACGCCCAGCGAGCAACAGTTCGAGCGCCGCGCTGTTGAAATACCACATCCGCCCGGTTCGATGCTGGATGCGCACCGGCCGCCCCGGCACCACCCGATCCAGCCACGCGCGATCCAGATCGCCTGCCACGCTTTCGTGATAGCCGATCCCGCGCAGCCAGCCATCTCCGGGCGCTGCAGCCAGGGCCTGCGCCAGCCCATCCCGTGTCAGCTGGTCTGGTGGCCCGCACTTCACCGAAGACAGGGCAGCTGCCGTCGCGGCCACATGCAGATGATGGTCATGCAGCCCCGGCAGCAGCAAGCCGCCCCGCGCGTCCAGTCCCGTCCCACTTTCGGATCGGGAGGGATCGACCGCCGCGACCAGGCCGCCCTCAAGCCTGACATCCACCAGACGCCCATCCAGCAGCCTGGCACGCCGGATCAGCATCCGGTTGGCGCGACGAAGTGGCGTGCTATGATCCGTGCCTGCGCGCGATCGAGTTCATCGCTGGACGGCCCCGGCCGATCGGGAGGGAATTGCAGCCGCACGCTCGCCAGTCGCTCCATTGCGCATTGGAACACCACGGCGTCGGCAAAGGCTTCGGCTTTTGAAAGGTCGGGACGGTTTCGGCGAACGGCACGGGCCAGAAGCTCGATCGTGGGCACCGCATCGGTCATCTGCAACGCGACGAACCGGGGATTGCCCCGGTCCGCTTCCAGGCTGCGATACTGCAGCACGCTGGCATGGGCGGTAT
>Ga0207681_10000073_pt1 | contig 90527 bp, 76 predicted proteins | sample KBSS53metaG_FD_184324 | JGI IMG/M metagenome (GOLD analysis project Ga0207681, IMG submission 184324) | Switchgrass rhizosphere microbial communities from Kellogg Biological Station, Michigan, USA - KBS S5-3 metaG (SPAdes) (version 2) | ecosystem: Host-associated > Plants > Roots > Rhizosphere... | reverse complement strand
TATCCTTCCGCCCTTTGTATCTCTGATCATGACCAGCAGTGCCATCGCACTATTCTGGTTCAGAATTTGGCGAAAAAGCACACGGGGTGATCGTCTCGACCCCTAGCCGATTTGTCCACGCCGCCTAGCGCCCCCAGCATATATGCACCCGCAGCGGCGACCTTCACTGGTTCGCGCCATGGTGCGAAGATGATACCCAACAGTCCTATCACGCCCGCCAATATGCAAGCGATCCAGCCGGTATCGGGCCACGTGGAAGGTAGGATAAACCTTAGCGTCACCACTACTCCGGGCGGAGCAACCAACATGAGCGCCACCGATGGATCTGTGGTCAAGCACGACGAAAGCCGCACTGCTGCGGCTTCATTGCTTAGGTTTTCGCGGTCAGCATCGTCCATCATCGCGCCATCGCATCTATGACGATCATCGACGAGCAAAGATTAGCGCGCCTGAATGTTCCTGTTCCAGAAGGCCGTAATATCCAGAGGTCGTCCGTCACCTTGAAGTTGATCTCGCAGGCCGCTTCGGTCGGAGCAACGCAACCCGCATAATCGATCCATTGTTCCTGAACGACTGTCAGTCGCTTAGTCGGTTTGCCCTTGATCACGCTTTTTACTGCCAACGTGTGCCTCACCTCAACCGTCCGCTCCGAGAACAGCCGCGTGAACCATCGCAATGGCGCTATGCGGCAAGCCGCCGGATATTCGGTGGAGGCGACGCCCGCCCGAACGACGATGGGATAGTCGCGAAGGGTTTTCGCCAACTGGCTCGGCGACAAATCCTCAATAGGTATGCAAGAGCACGCCATCCCCTGCGTCGGCAGAAGGGTAATCAATAGCGCTGACACCCATTTCACCGCTTGGCACCTTCGCTCGCCAACAGAGCTATGGCTGCGCTTATTATTTCTTGACCTCCCCCGCTCGGCATCTCGATGTCCGGCTTCACGCCCTGCCCATCCAGAGAACTGCCATTGGCTTGCAGAATTCGGGCGGTGGTAAATGAGAAAGCGGCTCGATCGCTCAGATTTATGACCGTCGACGTTGTCCCCATGCCCGCCGTAACCTGACCGAGAATCTTCGCCTTCCGACGTTCCCTAAGTGCGGCGGCAACGATTTCCGCGCCAGATGCTGTGCCGTGATCCGTCAGCACAATGATCGGCAGGCCGCCAGCAATATCGCCGCGCGTCGCATTTCGCGTCTCGCGGTCCACGGGTCGCGGGCCTTGCTGGCCAGCAATTACACCTTGATCGATAAAGAGGTCTGCGATCTCGATCGCTGCGTCGAGCAGTCCTCCAGGGCATGAACGTAGGTCGATTATATATCCTCGAATGACTTGAGGTCGGAGTGGGATCAGCGCGGCCGTTATCGCTGCGGGTGTGTCCTTACGGATCGCGGGTATCTCTATGATCCCCACCCCGTCTCGAACCAGGGTAGACGTGGTGTCAGAAGGCATAGCACGCGTTAGCGATAGCTCGATTGGCGCAACGTCATTCCGCTCAACGGTGAGTTCTACCGACGATCCGATCGGCCCTCGTAGCAGCCGAGTAATGTCGCTCAAAAGCTTGCCGCGAACCGGCTCATGGTCGATCTCGCTAATCCTGTCACCAATTCGAAGCTTTGATTCTGCGGGACCGTTTCGCGCGACGCTGGCGATCTCGGGAAGGCCATCGACCATTTTCAGCGATAGACCCACGGATGCAGGGCGCGCTTTTGCATCGGCCATGGCTCGCTCCACATCGACGTAGCCACCTCGCTGCTTCGTCGCAGCAATCATGCCTTCGATGCACCCGCGAACCAGCGCTCGCTCGTCTCCTCCTGATGCCAGGGATGCATCGTAGACCTTAGTCAATGACTTCAAGTCCGTCGCATCCGGAACGGCGGCAAATTGGGGGTCTAGATTTGCTCGCATTGGATCACTGCAAGCCTTGGCTAGGGTCGCCTTATCGATTGGATCGACGTTCCCCCACGACATGAGGTCAAATGCCGTGCCGACTTCCTTTCTACCAACCGAGCCGGGAGCCGGGGCAGCAGCGGCAGAGCCGACGCAGATCCCACCGAGTGCAACGGCTATGATCTTGAGCTTCATCGCTTGCCCTTATCGCGAGCTAGATGGTCGCACTCACCTTCCGACCAAATAGCTACTCTCCGCTGCCCATCGCCCGAGTCACTTTGATTCACCAGCCAGCGCATCCGAAACCGGTTGGTCTTTTCGAGAGGCCTCAGCTCGGCCCAAGTCTCTTCGCCAGATTTCCTAAGCCGCAATCCACTCATAACCACCGCGCCGTCCGGCATCTTCCGTACCGAAACGCGGTTCTGGCCATCGACTTCTTGCCAACCAGTGAAGGCACCGGTGCCATCCCGCGCAACCAGCGATGCGGGGTGCGGCTGAGCAACCGGGGCGCCAGTTCGTGGGTCGATGTCTTGAAGCGTGCAGGCAAGCACGAAGAGGCCCACTACCAGCGTTCCGTCAACCACCTAACTCTCCCGGTCCATCCTTAGGATAAACGTAAGGGATCGACGGCGGCACAGCCTCAATCCATTCCTCCGCCGTGTCCGCTTTTCTAGCACCTGGCATTCGTTCAGTAGCTGTCGCCAACACCCCGATGCGACCGGCCTTCTCGACAATCGCCAGGGTGCACGTGCCATGGGGAGAGCGCGAGACGGTCAGCGGCTTTTCACGTTCGATGGGCGCGCTCTCATACGGACCATATCCGCCGCCTAACCCATCGCGGATATAGAAAACGCGAACGCCGGCCGTGTCGGTCACAACCTGCTCGATCCAACAGATGTGAGCGCTGACCGGAGTAGCGATAAGGGCGATAGAAAAGACCGCCCAGCCATATTTCATCTTCACCTCTCTCATCTCAGATCAATGTCGAGCACATGCTCAGCGCTTGCTAATGTGCCACCGCATAGGCGTCCATGGTTAGCTTCAAGACACCGGGCATGGGAATCGGCTCCATGGCCTCGATGCGCTTGATGCGATCTCCTTCAAAATTGATCTGCATCACAATTTCGGGACCATTTTGAAAGGTGTGATAGCGAGCCAGCGGCGAGCGTCATCGACGCGGCAGACCCAGTTGAGCTGAACCCAATCGCTCCCCTCGTCAAAAGACAGGGGGCCATCGCAACTTTCCATCAGCGCTCGGAGGAGTTTGACATCTAGCGGGCGATGTGACGGCGATTGTGGCGCAGCATAGGTGCTGAATTCGAGTTTCGCGCTTGGGATGAGGTATTTACCGAAAGCGGCATCGTCTCCGTCCTTCGCGACCGCAAATGCTGCCTGCGCGCGACGAAAGAGCGGGCCGTTTCTAAAGTGCGTTGGCTTCGCATTGGCTATTGATTTCGGGACCTCTGGTCGCTTGTACGGCTGTTGGGCGGGAAGCGCCGACGCGACAGTACATGCTAACGCGGCCATTGCCGCGTATGCCCTCACCGTTGATCACCCAACGAGCCGGCCTCCAACACCTTCAGCCTGTCGTGCAGATTAATCATGGTCCTCCAGGCGAGGATCGGGAAGGCGAAGAAATTCACGATCGGGATCGCTGTCAAAAAGAACCACAGGATGGGATTCTTCCCGAGGCGGATCGCAGCCCACGCCATAACCGCGCCGACAATGCTTCCGAGAATGAGCAGCGGCAAAAACTGCAAGAATACGGCCATGCGTTGTTCCCTTGATTTATACGGCCTCGCGGCCGGCTCGAACGTCCCTAACCTATCCCGACAACAATGCTCAGCCACATCGTTTTGCACCGATATGGATCGAATGCCGACTCTCGGCCTGTTGCCGTCCTGACGCCAAGTGGTAACCCTCAGAACGAGGGAGCAAGATGGAACAGGAATATCGATCGACGGGCGCTCGCGTAGGCATCGCTACGCTGAATTTGCTGACGCCTGGGTTCGGATGGTTCCGTCTCGGCCGGTGGCGCGCGGGCCTCTTTTGGATAGCGCTACTTACGCTTGAAGCACTCGTCGTCCTCGCGATCTACGCCACGGTTCCAATCCGCACTTTCGATCGCTTCCTCGCTTTGGCCGGCAGTCTCCTCGGACTGCTACTCCTCTTCTACGCAATCACAATCTGGCAGACGTGGAAGGCGAGCGCGATTCGATCGGTCGATGTACCGTGGTATGGGCGCTGGTATTCACTGCTCGCCATGTTTGTTGCCGGCATGGGCGTTAGCCAATTGTTCTCGGACCAAGCTCATCGCCATTACAAGTCGTTCTACGCAGCGGCCGAAAGCATGACGCCCACGATCGCGCGCAACGATCGCTTCTTTGCTGACATGCAGCCTGCCGGCGAAATCCGTCGTGGCGATATCTTCTTTTTCAGCGGCCCCACAGGTCCCCGGATTTATCGCGTCGTCGGCCTATCCGGCGATCGGGTTTCGATCGCGCGGGGTGTGCCGGTTATCAATGGCGAGCGCGCGATGCAGCGGCAATTGGGCGACTACCCTTACGAAAGCATGGATGGCCCGATGACGGCCAAGTTGATCGAAGAGCGTCTGCCGGGCGAGGTGGGATCGCACCATGTCTTGGATGACGGTTATTTCCCAGAGCTTGATGAAATGGCGGAGCTGCTCGTGCCTGCCGATCATCTCTTCGTTCTTGGTGATAATCGCGACCGCGCGGCTGACAGTCATGTCCCGCTAGAAATGCGTGGACTGGGCCTGCCGCCGGTTGCCGACATCAAGGGCCAGCCGCTCTTCTTCTACTGGAGCCATGACCGGTCAAAGATCGGCCGGCAGATTGCTTTCTGAGGGAAACGAATGAGTGCTTTAATCAGTTTGGTCGCGTTCGTGACGGCGACCATCGCACCCTCGACCGACGACAGCGCGGCTTGGATAACCGCTCAATCAAATCGGACGCAGATGAAAGTCGCTCCCGCTTTCGTCTCAGGACCGAGGGCCATGTTATCGGACGCCGAGAAGGAACGGGGGCATCACGGTACGGCTGTCATCCAAGGCATCATCGACGTCGATGGGAAGATGAAAGAGCCAAGAGTTAAAAGTAGCACTGGCGTAACCGTGCTCGATACCGCCGCGATGTCTGCAGCCAACGCGAGCGTATTTACCCCCGCAAAAAATGCCGAGGGACATCCTATCGCTGTCGTGATTTCGATGCCGTTTGATCTCGTCGCTTACAAAAGCGCGGGAGGGGGTATCCTAGAATACCGATGCTCGCAGTTCGTGCGTGATATGGACTGGTGGCGATCGGTCAACCCCGAACGACCGTTTAAAGAACACGAGCTTTACAACATGGAGCTCGGCGCTGAGATGCTGTCGCTTATACAGCGTTCGGCGGGAGACAGAACAAAGCTCGCCGACAGCATCGCCGGATTCGACGCTCGATGGAATACGGCTATTGAGCTTTGTAGAAGCAAACCTAGCATCCTCCAGCGTGAGGCCATCTATCGATGAGCATAAAGAGAACAATCAGCGGCGCTTTCCTAGCATTGGTCGGCGGGCAATGCCTTGCAGCAACATCCGCTACCCCGTCGGCAGCTTCCTCGCCGATGTCCTTGGGAGCTGCCCTGACGAAATACGCAGCGCTCGCAATACCTCGCTATGACGACGGCGGCCCAGTGGATCGAGTAGCGGATCGTACGCTCGCAGCCTGTCCAAAGGAGCAGACCGCGCTTCGTGGCGGCATAGTGCAAACGGTAGCGCGGCACGCGCCACCTTCCGATCCTGAAGCCCAGAAAATGATCGATGCCTCCTTCGCAAGGATCATGTCCGCAGCGCATAAAGTGATGGCTGACGAGGTGACGCGCCAACGGTCGCTTCGTTAACGCATGTCGCAAACAGTTATTTGGGGTAGCTAACGGTGTCGTCGCTAATCCATATCTTGGCTCTCGCGGCTGCTACTACCAGCCCGCTCCCGTTCGACAGGTCGGAGCCAACATGCATTGCCGACGAGATATCGCGGCTCGACCAGGCGAAGGTCTCTTACCATCTACCCGATACCGTAAGGCCATGTCAGGAGCGCTATAAGTGGACGAGCGGCGACGTAGAAACCGCGCTCAAAGTCACACGCGCGTTGATCGTCATGTCAAACACTCGCAAGCGCGCCGGCGAAGCAGGTATTGATCTCGCGGCGGTAGATGACGTGACAGCCAAAATGGGCGCAGATGCAGTCGCTTCTTTTGGCTGGGAGGGAAGCCCGCTGCCAGTTCCTCCGGCTCTGCTCGACGCGACAAGGCAACTTCCAGCATCGTTCTCCCCCGACGATCGGATGAAGGGTGGGCTGGTAATTCTATATTGGTCGATCGCCCACAATGCGATCGACGCCTTCATCCGACAGCGGCTCGGTCGTTAACGCTTAGCCAGATGGACGAACGCATCAGCGACTTGGCAACCCGCATAGGCGTGATGCGTGAAAGGCGGGGGCTAGTCGCAGCCGATCTAGCCCAGCAACGGCGCGAAATGGCGGCTCAACGTGAACGCACCGTCATGCAGCGACCAGATCGACACCTGCTCGGCGCACGAAGGCGAGACATTCTGGAGGTGGCGATCCCACCTGCCTTGCTCGCAATCTTCCTTGTGCTGTTTTTCTCGAACCCATTTCGGCAGGCTCTCGGCATAAGCCGGGTGAGCATCGACCCCATCGCTGCCATCATGGCGATAGTAGTCCCTTGGCGTGCGCTTGTACGCCTTATCTCGGGCAAGCCGCTCGTGTTACTGAGAGGCGATACCCTAATCTGCTATGGACCGTTTAAGCGCCGGCCCATCCCGCTGAAGGAAATCGCTCGCATACAGTTGATCAGAGAGCCGCTTTGGTGGCCAATCGGAAAACGTGCTACAAAGTCGAACTACCGGCTTCAAATCGGAACGAAGCGCAAAGCGGTTCACTTTCAGCTATCCCCATCTCAAGTTGAGGGCGGTCTGCTTGCACTACGGCGCTTCGGCAACGTGATCGCCGAACGGATGAAATTGCTGGGCGAGGAAGAGGGTTAGGCCCCCGATCGGAGAGCATCACTAGATGCTCCCGCATGATCTCGAACGACTTCTCCCGCCGCTGCATCTGACAAGCGAGCAGGCGGCCAACCAAACCGATCCTGTGCAGATGAACGTCGATCTTTTCCGCAAGCGCTGGGGCTTCAGCGGCGATCAACGCCCTGATGTCAGCCAATTCGGACGCTCATGATGGGGGCTCGACAGACCTACGAATATACCTCCTCAAGGGCCATGGCCGACCGAGGTAAGGAGGCTCGTAGCTGCTCAAGTCGGCAAGGGGCGGTGGAGGTCATGTGAAGTTGGCGCTCGTCCGGGCTGCGCCCGAGGCGTAGTAGTTTGGTATTTAAGTTATTATAATATAATACAAAAATATCTCGGTCCTACTGCACCTCCTTGCCGATGGGGGTGCCGTCTGGTTATATTGGCGATCAACGAACGGCGATGGCTACATAGCTGGGATTCGGATCATGTTCGGATTTTTCCCGACACCAATCTAGCCTTATTTTCCAGTCTATTTCTATCGCCCCGAATCTTGCCAAGGTTGGGGTCGAGGGTTCGAATCCCTTCGCCCGCTCCAGTACGATTGGAGCCTATTTGGCGCTCTCAACCACGATATCGCCAGAGCTTCTCGGCACCTAAAGCGGGCAAATTTGCTTGAACTAAGGTTGGGGTCGGTGTCGTGTTTTAACCTGAAAAGTGGGATTTTAACGAACCCTGACGCGCTGGAGTTCGAATTGCCGTGGCCACCAAGTGGCCAGCTTATCAACTCGCAACAAACCGACTGCAATTGGACAGAAGGACCGAAAGGCAGACCGCGTTCGGCAAATCCGGTCTCAATGACACCAGTGGGCTTGTTCGGCCACCCCCATCTGGACCGTCGGCATCATCCCGGGATTCGGACAGCTATCCTCGCCCCGGCCGTTATACGCGCCGGATAAACTGCAAGTCGGCAGTCGGTCCCCGCCTCCTCGCCGGTTTCCAAACTGAAAGCCCGCTCATGGAGCGGGCAGATCAGCGTCGTTCCGCCGATAAGCCCGTCAGCAAGAGGCCCGCGCTTGTGCGGGCATTCCGCCTGGGTCGCGTAAATCTGACCGGCGTGGGTGTGGAATACAGCGACGGTCATCGTGCCAATGCGGAAGTTTCTGCCCTCGCCGATCGGGATCTGCTGGACTGGCCCAATATCATGCTCTGGCCCAAGCTCTTGGGAAGACATGATTAGGCCTCCAGGTCGACGGGAACGAGGCTTGCGAACTGGTTCGCGGTCTTTGGCGTGATCGCCTCCTTCCAGGGATCATAGGCGCCGTCCACCGATGCCTGCATGCGAGCGTCGAGCGCCGCCGCCATCCCTTCGGCATCGTCGACGACGATCGCCCGGATTTTCTCGAGCCCGATCCGCGGCACGAAATCGTAGGTGCGCTCCTTCCACTTCGCGTTCTCGCGATAATATTGCATGAACCGGCCCGAAAGGGCGATGACGGCCTCCTCGCTGTCGACCACGGTGAGGAGATCGCCTTTGCGGATATGGGCGCCGGCGGCGCCGCCGATGTAAATCTCCCACCGGCCATCCCCGATCGCCACCGCGCCGACATCCTTGACCAGCGCCTCCGAGCAATTGCGCGGACAGCCCGCGGTGGCAAGCTTCAGCTTGGCAGGGCTGTCGATGCCGCGGAAGCGCTTCTCGAGCTTGTGCGCGAGACCCATGCTGTCGCCCAGGCCGAAGCGGCAATAGGAATCGCCGATGCAGCTCTTGCAGGTGCGGTAGCTTTTGCCCCAGGCCGAGCCCGCCGGCATGTCGAGTTCGCTCCAGACGGCGGGAAGATCGTCCTTGGCGATGCCGACGAGATCGATGCGCTGGCCGCCGGTGAGCTTCACCAGCGGCACATCATATTTCACCGCCACGGTCGCGATGCGCATCAGTTCGTCGGGCGTGCAGACGCCGCCCGGCATCTCCGGTATGACCGAGAAGCTACCGTCCTTCTGGATGTTGCCATGGACGCGGTCGTTGATGAAGCGCGCATCGCGCTCATCTTCATATTCGGCCGCCCAGATGGTTGCGAGCAAGGACGCGAGCGCGGGTTTGGCGATGGGATCCTCGACGCCGCCGCCGAGTTCGCGGAATACCGACGAGACCGATCTCAAGCCCTTTTCGAGCACGGCCGCGACGAGCTCCGGCTTTTTCAGTGGGATGGTCGGCACATAATAATGGATCGAGGGATCCTCCTCGGCCGCGCCGCCACAGAAGAAATCGACGACCTCGCCGACCAGCTTCTTGCACGATCCGCAGCCCATGCCGGCGCGTGTCGCCTTCATGACCGCGGTCGAACTTCTCAGGCCCGAGCCGATGCATGCCCCGATCGCGCTCTTGGTGACGCCGTTGCAATTGCAGACCTGGTTGTCGTCGGGCATCTCGTCGATCGTCACCGCTTGCGCGGGTGCCCCGATGTCGAACAGCAGCGACAGCCGTTCTTCGGGCAGCGGCGACTCGCGGTCGAAAGCCTGCATCAGATAGGCCGCCTTCGAGATATCTCCCATCAGGATGCCGCCCACCAGGCGGCCATCGCGTACGATCAGCTTCTTGTACGTCCCCTTGGCGGGCTCGGTGAACTGGATCAGCTCGTCATGGACGTGCTCGGGCTCGGTGATGCCCATCGACGCGAGCTCGACCCCCATCACCTTGAGTTTGGTCGCAAGCTTGGAGCCGTGATAGGCGGCGTCGGCGTTCCTGTCCGTCACATGTTCGGCGAAGACCTTGGCCTGCTCCCACAGCGGCGCCACCAGTCCATAGACCTTGCCGCGGTGCTGCGCGCATTCGCCGACCACATAGACGCGACGGTCGTCGATCGATTGCATATGGTTGTTGACGACGATGGCGCGTTCGACCGTCAGCCCCGCGGCCAGGCCGATCTCGCTGTTCGGCCTGATCCCGGCGGAAACCACGATCATGTCGCATTCGAGCGTCGATCCATCCTTGAAAGCGATCCCGGTAATCTTGCCGTCAGGGTCCAGCAGGATCTCCGTCGTCGATTTCTCGAGGTGGACATTGACCCCCATCTTTTCCATGCCCGCTCGGAGCATCTGCCCGCCGGGCTGGTCGAGCTGCGCCTCCATCAGATGCCGGCCGAGATGAACGACATGGACTTCGCAGCCATGATTGAGCAGGCCGCGCGCAGCTTCCAGGCCGAGCAGCCCGCCACCGATCACGACCGCGCGCGCACAGCGCGTCGCGCTTTCGATAATGGCGGTGCAATCGTCGATCGTGCGGAAACCGAAGACGCCGTCGCGTAGCCTTTCACCATCGAAGATGCCCTTGACCGGCGGAATGAACGCGCGGCTGCCCGTTGCGATCAGCAGGACGTCATAATGCTCGATCGTCCCCTTGTCGGACCGCACGGCCTTCGCCGCCCGGTCGATCTCGACGATCCGTTCTCCGGCGTGCAGGATTATGTCATTGTCAACATACCATTCGAGCGGGTTCATGAAGATATCGGTCGGATCCTGGATCCCGCTCAGGATGTTCGACAACAGGATGCGGTTGTAGTTGCCATAGGGCTCGTCGCCAAACATCACTACGTCGAACATATCGGCGCCACCGCGCGCCAGGACTTCCTCGACGGCGCGCGCACCGGCCATGCCATTGCCGACCACCACAAGTTTCTGTTTCATGATGCTGCTCCTGCTGACGGGTTACGGTTCAGACCTCTACGAGACCGAAATCGATTATGACGGTGCCCTCGGTCCCGGCCGGCGCCGCGACCGTCAAGGCGAGTTCGGTTTCGGGGGAAATGTCTTCGACCACGACCAGCGGGACATGCTGCGCGGATCTGGCGCCCACCGGGAAGAGCCGCATGGTTTCGCCGTTGCGGGTCAGCGTCAGCACCACCAGCGCGTCGCTCGAGTTGCCCGCCCGCAGATAAACCGGCTGGGCGCGCTTGTCGGCGGCGACGGTGTAGCCGGCGAGCGACGTCGGGGTCCCATATCCCTGGCCGGTGAAGGCGTAGATTCCCTGAACGAACTTGGGGGTCGATTCGATCATCAGGCGGTCCTTTCGAGTGAAACGGAGCGGGAGGGCTTGGTGAGGCGGGCTGCCGAGATCTTGAATTCGGGGATGCGCGACACCGGATCGAGCGCGGTGTTGCTGGTGAGGATGTTGGCATTGCCGCGCCCGCCCCAGTGGAATGGCACGAACAGCGTATCGAGGCGGATCTTGCGGCTGTAGCGGGCGCGGAGCTCCGCGGTCCCGCGCCGCGTCGTAACCTCCACCATCTCGTCGTGCGCGATGCCCAGCGTCCGCGCCGTCTCGGGGTGCACCTCGACGAACGCCTCGGGATCGGCGGCGGCGAGATCCGCGATCCGGCCGGTCTGCGTGCCCGACTGATACTGCGCGAGAACGCGACCCGTGGTCAGGTAGAAGGGATAATCCGCGCAAGGCGTTTCGGCGGGTTCGCCATGGCGAACCGGGTGGAAGCGCGCGCGGCCATCGGGAAAGGCAAATTGATCGAGGAACAGGCGGGCTGTCCCGGGATGGGCTTCGGACGGACAAGGCCAGAAGACGCCGTCTTCCGCGGCGATGCGGTCATAGCTGATGCCGGCGTAGTCGGCGGTGCCCCCTGCGGACGCCCTGCGCAGTTCGTCGAATGTCGCACGAGGCGCGCTGACCCGTCCGTAGCGATCGGCCGCGCCGAGGCGCTCGGCCAGCGCCACCAGGATTTCGGCGTCGGTCCAGACCCCGGGCGGTGCCTCCTTGGCCTTTTGGCGAAGTATGACGCGACCTTCGAGATTGGTGGTTGTACCGCACTCCTCGGCCCATTGGGTGATTGGCAGGACGACGTCGGCGAGTTCGGCGGTATCCGAGAGGAAGATGTCCGCGACGACGAGGAGATCGAGCGACGCGAGCCGCTCGCGCAACCGGTCGGTGTCGGGCGCCGAGACCACGGGATTGGACGCCATCACCAGGAGGCCGTGGATAGTGCCGGCCACGCCGAGCTCGGCCAGGAGTTCGCTCGCGGAGAGCCCGGGCATCGGCAGGCTGTCCGGCTCGACACCCCACACGCCGGCGACCGCGGCGCGATCGACCGGATCGGCAAGCTTGCGGTAGCCGGGAAGCTGGTCCGCCTTCTGGCCATGCTCGCGCCCGCCCTGACCATTGCCCTGACCGGTCAGACAGCCCCAGCCGCTGCCCTGCCGCCCGGCCTTGCCGAGGGCAAGGGCGAGGTTGATGAAGGCGAGCGTATTGTCGACGCCATGGCTCTGCTGTTCGGGCCCGCGCGCCGACAGGATGATGGTGGTCGCGGCCTCGCCCAATATATGGGCGGCCTTGTAGATCTGCACGGCGGGTACACCGGTGATGCGCTCGACCCTGTCGGGCCAGTAGGAAGCCGCAATGCGCCTGACTTCCTCGAAGCCGTTCGTCCGCGCGGCGATGAAGTCGGTATCGACGAGACTGTCGCGGACGGCGACGTTGAGCATGCCGAGGGCGAGGGCGGCATCGGTGCCGGGGGCCAGCTGAAGATGAAGGTCGGCTGCTTCGGCCGTCGGCGTCCTGCGGGGATCCGCGACGATCAGCCGGCCCCCATTCGCGCGCTGCGCATCGAAATATTGCATGATCGGCGGCATCGTCTCGGCCGGATTGCCGCCGACGATGAGGATCGCCTGTGCACCCGGAATATCCTCGAGAGGAAAGGGCAGCCCGCGATCGATGCCGAAGGCGCGCAGACCCGCCACAGCTGCGGAGGCCATGCAGAAGCGGCCATTATAGTCGATATTGGCGGTTCCAAGCGTGACGCGCGCGAACTTGCCCAAGGCATAAGCAGTTTCATTGGTCAGCCCTCCGCCCCCGAAGACCGCCATGGCGTCGCGCCCATGCGACGATTGAATCGCGCGGATGCCGTTCGCGATGCGGTCGAGGGCCTCGTCCCAGTGAGCCGCCCGCAGCGGCGCGCCCTTCCGGTCCCGAATGAGCGGGGAAGTCAGCCGGTCGGGCGCATCGAGCAGGGCGGCGGCGGTCCAGCCCTTCCGGCAAAGCCCGCCCTTGTTGGTGGGAAAGTCGCGCGCGCCGACCGACCAGGCCCCCTTCTCGCCAAGGCTGAGCGTCATGCCGCACTGCAGTGCGCAATAGGGGCAGTGGGTCTCGACAGCGGCTTCCACCGTGGTCGCCGCGAAAGGTTCGACGCCCGACATCGGCGGCTAGCCTCGCTTCCGTTCCGACGAGAGGGGAAAGACTGAAAAACCCGTTTCTGGACGCATCTCGGAGCTCCCAACAAAGCGCCGCGCCCCTGCGCCCGAACGGGCACCCGCGTGACGGCCTGTCAGTCACCCTCCCAAGATCTGCCTTTCCGGCATTTCCTGCGGTGCGATGCGCAGTTCCTTTTATCGGTCGGCTACTATGCTCGAATCCGCAGCCTGGCCGGAATCGATATGCCAGGATGCGGCCGAACGACTTTTGCTTCAAGGGCAATCGTGCTGCAATGCATCATGATCACTCGCGCTTTTCGCCATGTGAGGCTCGAATCAGATGCGAACGCCTTGGATGGCCGCCCCCCAGGTTGTGCGCCAGCGCCGTTTGACCGACGTCAGCCCAACGAGCGCGGCCAGCGCGATCGCGGCGAAGATCAGGAAGCCGGACTGGTAGACGCCCGTGAGCTGCTTGGCGAAGCCCAGGCTCGACGCGAGAAAGAAGCCGCCAACCCCGCCGGCGAAGCCCACAAGTCCGGTCATCACGCCGATCTCGGCGCGAAAGCGTTGGGGTACGAGTTGGAACACCGCGCCATTGCCCGTCCCGAGCGCGAGCATGGCAACCGCGAACAGGCCGAGCGAGACAACGAGATCCGTCGGACCTGTGCTGATCGCCGCGAGCGCCAGCGCCGCGACGACATATACGAAGGACAGCGTCTTGATCCCACCGATCCGGTCCGCCAGCGCCCCACCCAGCGGACGAACCAGCGAACCGGAGAAGACGAGGCCGGCGGTACAATAGCCCGCTGTCACGGCGGTCAGCCCGAACTGATCGGTGAAGTAGATCGAAAGCGACGCCGCCAGGCCGACGAACCCACCGAAGGTGACCGAGTAGAACAACATGAACCACCAGGCGTCGACCGTCTTGAGCGGCTCGAGATAGGCGGCGAAATTCTTGGCCGGTGGCGCATCGGGGGCATCCTTCGCCATCACCATGTACAGCACGAAGACGATTGCGAGCGGAATGCAAGCGAGACCGAGCACCGCGTTCCAGCCGTACATCTTGGCCAGCGTCGGTGCGAACAATGCGGCGAACACGGTACCCGAATTGCCCATGCCGGCGATTCCCATCGCCTTGCCCTGATGCTCGCCCGAATACCAGCGGCTAGCTAGCGGCAATGCGATGGCGAAGCTCGCGCCCGCGAAACCGAGAATCACGCCCAGCGCCAGCGTACCGGCGAAACTGTTCACGCCGAGCAGATAGGCGAACAGCAGTCCCGTGATCACGATCACCTGGCTTATCGCGCCCGAGAGCTTGGGCCCGATGCGATCGACCAGCAGGCCGTTGACCACCCGCAGTACGGCGCCAGCCAGCGTCGGCACCGCCACCATCAGGCCCTTCTGGGCGGGGCTCAGGCCTAGATCCGTCGCGATCAACGGCGCCAAGGGACCAAGCAGCACCCACACCATGAAGGCGAGGTCGAAGTAGAGAAATGCCGCGATCAAGGTCGGCCGATGCCCGGCGCTCCAGAAATTGCTCTTCATGCCATTGCTCCGCGACTGGGCCACGCGCTTGCGCGAATGGCGGTTGATGGTGAAAAGGGCGGAATGAAAATGCGGGAAACATGAAGCCAGAAGGGCGTCTTGAGATCGCTTGCGGCTTTGCCTCGACGGCAGGCCGAAGGCCCGACAACCAGGATTTTGGCGCGTTGTGGCTCGGCACCGCGACCGAGCGCGCGCAGATGGGCATCGCCGCCGCAGTGGCGGACGGCGTCGGCGGCGCCGAGGGTGGACGCGTCGCGGCCGAAACAGTCGTGCGAGGATTTATCGAAGGCTATTACTGCCAGCCACAGACGATCGGCATCGCCGCCGCAAGCGCCAGAGTCCTCTCCGCCCTTAACCGCTGGGTCCACCAGATGGGGAGAACCGACGAAAGGCTGGCCGGTTGCGCAACGACCTTCACGGCTGTCGTGCTGCGCGGCAGGCAGGCATGCGTCCTGCATGTCGGCGACAGCCGCGCATGGCATTATCGGGGCGGCCGTCTCACGCCGCTTACCGAGGATCATGTTCGCGCGCACCCCGACGAGCGCCATGTCCTGACGCGCGCGGTCGGCGTCGAACCGACGGTCCGTCTCGATCAGCGGACGCAGGATCTCGAAGTCCATGACCGGCTGTTGCTCGCGACCGACGGGCTCCACGGAGTGCTTTCCGCCAAGTCCATCGCCACGCTGCTCGGAGCGCGCGGCTCTGCCCAATTGGACGCCGAAGCACTCGTCGATGCGGCGCTTGGGGCGGGCTCGCAGGACAATATCACGGCACTCGTCATCGACATCATCGCGCTGCCGGCCGCCGATTACGACTCGGTCGCCTCCGCCTTGCAGCACTTGCCGATTCGGCCGGTGCCCAAAGTCGGCGATACGATCGATGGCTTTGCGCTGAAGTCGGTAATTTCGGATGGTCGCTACACGCGTCTTTTCACCGCCCGCGATACCCGCACGGACCAGGATGTCGCGCTCAAATTCCCCAAACCCCTTCTGCTCTCCGAGCGCGGCGCGCGTCTGTCGTTCACCCGCGAAGCGCTGATCGGCGTTCGCGTGGATAGCCCCTTTGTCGCGGCCGCCATTGCCATCCCCACCGAGCGCCAGAGCCAACTCTATATGGCGATGCCCCATTATAGCGGCGAAACCCTCGAGGCGCGCCTGAAGCGCGCGCACCTCCCCATTCGCGCCGGGATCGAGATTGGCGTTCGAATCGCGCGTGGGATATCGGCCTTGCATCGGCAAAACATCATCCATCGGGACGTCAAACCGGACAATGTCATGCTGCTCGCCGACGGAGGCCTGAAGGTGATCGACCTGGGCGTCGCCCGGCTCCCCAAGGTCGAGGATTTCGGCGACAGCGAGGCGCCAGGGACACACAGCTATATGGCACCCGAACTGTTCAGGGGCGCTGCCGCGAGTGAGGCGAGCGACCAATATGCGCTGGGTGTTACGCTGTATCGCATGTTCACCGGCCGCTACCCCTATGGCGAGATAGAGCCGTTCAGCCGTCCCAGATTCGGGATCGCAGTCCCGCCGTCGCGCCACCGCCCGGATATGCCGAGCTGGCTCGATGCGTTGATCCTGCGCGCGGTGTCGCCCGATCCCGACGCGCGCTTCGGGGACATGGTAGAATTGATCGCCGCGCTGGAGGGGGGTGCCGCGCGCGCCGTCCGACGGGACGACCCGCTTCCGCTGATCGAGCGCAACCCCGCCCGATTCTGGCAGGCGGTAGCCGTGCTGCTTGCGATTGCATTGATCATGGCGCTGGTTACACGCTGATCGGCTATCCGGCCGATCTCCACCGAATACCAAACAGCTGCCTCCGGCCCGTCGCAGAGCGGTGGCCAGACAGCAGCTGTGCGGAATCCTGATGGAACTTCTCCCCACTTCGGGATCCGCTCCTAAACCATGCATTTGTTGCACTGCACCAAAGCATGCCCGAGTCGCCAAAAATCCACAAGCACGAAGTGGGTATCTGCTACGGCTTGAGGCGCCATCCACTCCCAAAGCGTGAAGAGTTCAGGCAATCTGAAAGACAGTATGAATGGGCCCAGCTCGATACGATCAGTAGTTGCGCTTGAACTGGAGCTAAAATGAAGCGGGCACGCTCCCGACGCAGCATCTCATAGGGGGAAACGCAAGTGATCCCCAGGCCGACACGGGCGTTGGGCATCTTGATCTTACGGACGGATTCCGATGGCACTTCGTGAGTGACGACAACACATTTGTGGGCCAGCGCGTGGGTGACCAGCCAGTAGACTGCAACTTGAAGGAATGTCGCAATGGCGGCGGGCTCATAGTTCTGACCCGTCGCCCACGTGCTGACCGAACCGAGTGCTGGCAGAACGGCGTCATCGGGTGCGGCAAAGAACGCCTTGCCACGCGCCGCAGCCCAGTCCGCCAGATCGTCGCCACCACCGACCAGTTCGTCGCTGACTTTCTCGATACTGCCGACACGCCCCGTGCACTGCTACCCAGCCTTGGACCGCTCGTGTCTAGAGTTTCCCGCCCGTCCCGGGTCCGGAGGGCTGGTGGCCCCGGTCGCGTTTGAAAATGGCACCCGCGGAAAGCTGGCGACGTCCAGGATCGTTGGCCCGCAGGCGGGGCGCAGCACAGACTGGCGCCGCCATTCGAACATGGTCACGGCTCCACCCCGTTCCGGGTCGAGCTGCAACCGGTAATCCCCTGCCGCCAGCGTGAAAATCATAAGCGGTTAGCCATGTTTTCCAGCCACTCCTGCCGTCCGGAGCGGGGCTGGGGGAGAATGTCGCGGTCAGCGGCGAGATCGGCAATGGCACCCAAAGTCGTATTTGCGGCGTGGATCGTCGTCCCCAGTTCGCCCTTCCAACCGGCATAGCGTTCGGTGCGAAAGGCGTCGACCCGTCCATCCTCGATGATCGCCGCCGCCTTGATGAGTCCCCGTGCGACGGTGTCGATACCGCCTATATGGCCATGGAACAGATCGACCGCGTCGATGCTCTGCCGTCGGACCTTGGCGTCAAAGTTGAAGCCGCCTGTGGTAAAGCCGCCCGCCCGGATGATCTCCAGCATGGCGAGCGTCAGCTCTTCGACAGAGTTCGGAAACTGATCCGTATCCCAGCCATTTTGGTGATCGCCGCGATTGGCGTCGATCGACCCGAAAATCCCCAGCGCCCGCGCCATGGCGATTTCATGCTCGAACGTATGGCCCGACAGCGTCGCATGGTTCGCTTCGATATTGACGCAGACTTCGTTTTCCAGGCCAAAGCGCTTCAGGAAGCCATAAACTGTCTGCGTGTCGAAATCATATTGATGCTTGGTCGGCTCGTGCGGCTTGGGCTCGATCAGGATGGTGCCCTTGAAACCGATACGATGCTTGTGATCGACGACGAGGCTGAGAAAACGGCCGAAATTCTCCTGCTCGATCCCGATCTCGGTGTTGAGGATGGTGTCATAGCCTTCGCGACCACCCCACAGCACATAATTCTCGCCGCCCAGCCGGTGCGTGGCTTCGAGCGCGTCGCGAACTTGGCTGGCCGCCCATGCATAGACTTCCGGATCGGGATTGGTCGCGGCACCGGCCATATAGCGGGGGTGACTGAAAAGATTGGCCGTGCCCCAGAGCAGTTTGCGGCCATGCTTCCCCTGCAATTCCTCAAGATGGTCGACCGCCTCGGCAAAGCTCTTGCGGAAGGTGCCGATGGTGTCAGCGTCGGCCATCACGTCCACGTCGTGGAAGCAGTAGAAGGGCACATCCATCTTCTCGACGAATGCCAGTGCGGCCTCGCGCTTGGCGCGGGCGGCGTTCGCGTCGTTGGGACCGGCATGCCAGGGGCGGCGGAAGGTGCCACCACCAAACACATCGCTGCCCGGCCAGCAGAAGCTATGCCAGAAGCACACCGCAAAGCGCAGATGGTCCTCCATCCGCTTGCCCATGACGACCCGATCCTTGTCGTACCACCGATAGGCGAGATCATTGTCACTGTCCGGCCCTTCATAGCGGACGGTGGAAAATTCTGCGAAATAGTCGGCGGACACGGGCGTCTCCTTCAGAGGGTCTTGAGCGCCGGATAGGCGGCGCGAAAACGGGCAAGGCCGGGCGTCAACCTGTCGGCGAGCGCGGCATCGGGTTCGATGACATGGGCAATGGGCGGGGGTGTGCAGGCTTCCTCGGCACTGGTGCCGGTCGCGGCCATCATCGCCAGTTTGGCAGCGCCGAGCGCCGGGCCAACCTCGCCACCCTCCAGATAGGCAAGTCGGACGTCGAGGGCCGCAGCCAATATCCTGCCCCAGTAACGGGAGCGCGCGCCGCCGCCGATCACGGATAACTGCTCGACAGTCGTGCCAGCCTCCCGCAGCGCCGCCAAGCCGTCCGCATGCGAGAAGGCGACGCCCTCCAGCACGGCGGCGGCGATGCGGCCGGGGTCGGTTTCATTGTCGATGCCGAGCAGGGCACCGCGAATATGCGCGTCGTTGTGCGGCGTCCGTTCGCCCGACAGATAGGGCAGGAACAGTTCCGGCCCGGTGCCCGCGCCCGCTGCCTCCGCCAAGGCAAAAAACTCGGCCGGGCCGCCGGTGCCGGTCGCCCGCACCCCCCAGTCGATGCAGGACGCCGCCGACAGGTGGACGCTCATCTGGTGCCACATGGCCGGGAGGCAGTGGCAAAAGGCGTGGACAGCCCGCTGCGGGTTCGGACGAAAATCGCGCGTTGCGACAAAGATGACGCCGGAGGTGCCGAGCGACAGCAGCGCGTCGCCGTCCCGCACGACGCCGACACCAGCGGCGCCGGCGGCATTGTCGCCGCCGCCCGCCGCGACGGGGACTGCATTCATACCCCATCGAGCGGCGATGTCGGCGCGCAACGTGCCCGTGATCTGGCCGCCTTCGAACAGGCGCGGCATCTGGTCGCGGGTCAAGCCGGTCGCGTCCAGCATGACATCGCTCCAATCCCGGGCCGCGACGTCGAGCCAAAGTGTGCCGGCGCTGTCCGACATGTCGGACGCCTTGTCCCCCGTCATCCAGAGGCGGACATAATCCTTTGGCAACAGGACCGTGCGGGTCCTCTCGAATAGCTCAGGTTCGTTATCGCGTACCCACGCGAGCTTGGGCGCTGTGAAACCCGGCATGGCGAGATTGCCGGTAATGGTGCGCGATTGCAGCACGCGTCGCTCCAGCGTAGCGCAATCGGCGAAGCTGCGGCCATCGTTCCAGAGAATCGCCGGACGCAAGGGCCTGTCGTGTTCGTCGAGCAGGGTCGCGCCGTGCATCTGCCCGGCAAGGCCGATGCCCCGCACTTTCGCACGCAGGTCGGCAGGGATGACCATGATCGCCGCCTCGGCGGCGTCGCACCAGTCATCCGGCGCCTGTTCCGACCAGAGCGGCCGCGGCCGCGAGACGGTGAGCGACGCGTTGCCCTGCGCCAGCAGGTTGCCAGCCTCCGACACCAGCACCGCCTTGATGCCCGAAGTGCCTACGTCGATGCCCAGATACATTGATCGCCACCCTCTCGCTTGCACTAAAGGTAGCGCTACCATGGGGTGATGGGCAAGGGGGTTGCTCATCCGTCTTCTTCGAAATAGGCCGGACGGGTGATGGTGGATGGAAAAAGCTTACGGCGTAGGCGGGCGGGGCCGACGATTGGGGACGTCGCGTCGGCGGCGGGGGTTTCGCCGATGACCGTGTCGCGGGTCATCAACCGGGACGAGCGCGTCCTGCCTGACACGCGAGCCAAGGTGACGCGCGCCATTTCCGCGCTGGGCTATGTCCCCAACATGGCGGCTCGCAGCTTGGCAGGCGCGCGGCATTGCCGGATCATGCTGCTCCATAGCAATCCCAGCTCCGCTTATCTCAGCGAGTTTCTGCTCGGTAGTCTGGCATCCGCACGGGAAAGCGGGGCCGAACTGGTCGTCGAGCAGCATGACCCGGGCGAAGATGCCGCCGCCTTGCGCCTGCGGCTCGCGGCGCACCGGATCGATGGCGTGCTGCTGCCGCCCCCTCTGTCCGACGACAGAGCGCTGATCGCGGCGCTGTGCAGGGATAAATTCGCGGTTGCTCAGGTAGGCTCCGGACGACCCGACCCTGCCGCCCATGCGGTCTCCATCGGCGATGATGATGCGGCTTACGGCATGACGGCGCATCTCCTCGCCCTTGGTCACCGTCGCATCGGGTTCATCACCGGTCCGCCGGACCAGACCGTCAGCGCGTTGCGGCTGCAAGGCTATCGGCGCGCCATGGGCGCGGCGGAACTGGACGTTGACCCCGCGTTGATCGTGCCGGGCGACTTCACCTATCAGTCAGGCTTGCAGGCAGCGAAGGCCCTCATCACCTTGCCCGCACGCCCGACGGCGATTTTTGCCGCGAACGACGACATGGCCGCCGCCGCCGTCGGCTTTGCCCATCGCAGCGGTTTTCATGTGCCCGATGATCTCACCATATGCGGATTTGACGATACGCGCATTGCCACGACGATCTGGCCGGAACTCACGACTATTCGCCAGCCGATTTCAGACATGGCCCGGCTTGCCACGGATATTCTCGCCCGGTCCATTCGCCTGCGCCCTGACAACAGCGATGAGCAACCGGATCATCTGCAACTTGGCTTCACACTGATCCAGCGTCAGTCCGATGGTCCGCCGCCAACGAAAACTTGACGGAAATCCTAATCTTGACATGGTAGCGCTCCCATAGGAGGGCTATTATGGATGCTAGGGTGCGGCAGGGATTCAACCTTGCCCTGATAGGTCGGATCGTGGCGGTCGCCACGATCGGCGGCTTCATGTTTGGCTATGATTCCGGTGCGATCAACGGCACGCAGGACGGGCTGCGGCATGCTTTCGCTCTCGACGAAGCGCAACTGGGCCTGACCGTCAGCGCCTTGTTGCCCGGCTGCGCGCTCGGCGCATTTCTGGCGGGACGGCTCGCCGACCTGTGCGGGCGGCGAACCGTCATGATGGCCGCGGCGATACTCTTCATCATCAGCGCCCTCGCCTCGGGCGCAGCAACGTCGGCAATCATGCTGGCCTTTGCGCGCTTCTTCGCGGGCATGGCGGTCGGTGCGGCGAGCGTATTGTCGCCCGCCTATATCAGCGAAGTGACGCCTGCCCATGTGCGCGGGCGGCTGTCCAGCATGCAGCAGGTGATGATCATCGGCGGCCTGACCGGCGCCTTTCTCGCCAACTATTATCTGGCGAAGATGGCGGGCTCCTCGCTCGGCATCATATGGGGCGATCAGCCGGCGTGGCGCTGGATGTTCTGGGTACAGGCGCTGCCGGCGCTGCTGTTTTTCTTCGCCTTGCTCGGCATTCCGGAAAGCCCGCGCTTCCTGGTGGTGCGGGGGCGCAAGGCCGACGCGCTTCAGGTTCTCACCCGCTTGCTGGGACCGGAAGCGGGTGCCGCCAAACTGGCGGAAATCGACGCGTCCATATCCCATGATCACCGACCGAGCCTGGCGGACATCCGCAAGCCCGAAGGTGGCGGCTGGCGTCCGATTGTGTGGGTCGGCATAGGTCTTGCGATATTTCAGCAGCTCGTCGGCATCAATGTCGTCTTCTACTATGGCGCGGTGCTGTGGCAGGCGGTCGGTTTTACAGAGGCGGACGCGCTCAAGATCAATATCCTGTCCGGCGTCGTCTCCATCCTTGCCTGCATCGTGTCGATCCTGCTCGTCGACCGCCTGGGCCGTCGCCCGCTGCTGCTGATCGGATCGGCGGGAATGGCCGTCTCGCTCGGCGTCCTCACATGGTGCTTCGGACAGGCGCAGATGATCGACGGCGCATTGCGCCTGCCCGGCCAGCTCGGCTTCATCGCGCTCGTCGCGGCCAATCTGTTCGTGATCTTCTTCAATCTCAGCTGGGGCCCCGTCATGTGGGTCATGCTGGGCGAGATGTTCCCCAACCAGATGCGCGGGTCCGCACTGGCCGTCGCGGGCGCTGCACAATGGCTGGCGAATTTCCTCGTCAGTTCCTCCTTCCCATGGCTGGCCAAACATCTGGGCCTGTCGGCGACATATGGCCTTTACACCGCCTGCGCCCTGCTATCGCTGGTTTTCGTCGCGATGAACGTTCGCGAAACCAAGGGGATCGAGCTGGAAGCTATGGAAGGCTGACGGTCGGCGCTCCGTGGCGCATCTCACCAGCGTTCACGCGCCAGCATCGGCACGTCGGTGACATTGCGATCCTGATCCTTATCTCCCTCGTGGTCAGTTCGCGGGCCGTATCGTGCGGCAGGAATGAACCGTAGATCGCGTTGATGAGGAGCATGGAGCGAATGGGATTGTGCAGTGACTGCTGCCGACACTCCTGTCGTTCCGATCTGCCGGTCATGGGACGGGACATTGCCAGCCTGGGCGGGTCCATATAGCTCACGCCTTCATTTTTACAGCGGAAGGCTTCTCCGTAACTGATCGGCAGTTTCTGTTTGAAGCGGACGTTTGTGTTGCTGATCGGAGCGACCGGGTCTGGTCGGGTGCCGCCGGAAGCGGAACGCCGCTTCGTGGGACAAAGCTGCCATTTGGAATGGCTATTGAGAACGACCGCTTTTGCGTGGCGGTCGTTCATGGCCGTTTTGCGTGGGAATTTTTAATCGATCAATTCCCACGCTGCCGGGTCAATGGCGAAAGGTGAAGGAGAAGGCCACGGAGCGAGCGCGCTGGAGAACGGCGTAGGACAGCCCTGGCGACGTCCCGACGGCCGAGGCGGCGCTCGATTTCACCGGCTCGTTCGAGAGATTCTTGCCGATGACGGCAAATTCCCAGCTTTTGTCTTCAGGCCCCACGCCGATGCGCAGATCGGCAAGCGCGTAGGTTTCCTGATGCACCAGCGGATCGTTCGTCGGCGCCAGGAAATAGCCGGTCGATACGAAGAGGTTGGGTTCGAAGCTGAGCTGTAATCGGTTACCCACAGGCCGGGTCAGCGTGAAGCCGAAATTGCCCGAGAATTTGGGCGCGAACGGCGTGGGCTGACCAGAGAGATCCTGCACACAGCGCGATCCCTGGACGACGATCTGCGCCTGGGTGCAGGCGGCGTTCGGATAGTCCTTGAACTTCGAGATGATGTAGCTGCCCGCAACGTTGATCGTCATGAAGTCGGCGGCGCGGAAATTGCCAGTGAATTCTATGCCTTTGGAGACCGACGAGGCTGCATTGCCGACCGTCGTGATCAGCGCGCCGGACGGCCCGATCAGCGAGATCGCCTGCTGCAGGTTTTTGAAGTCCGAATAGAAAGCATCCAGCGTGAAGAACAGCCGCCGGTCGAGGATCGAGCCCTTGAGGCCGACCTCATAGGCATCAACATTCTCGGAATCGAACTGTGCAGGCTGGTTGGAATCGCTATAACCGCCTGCCTTGAACCCCTTGGTATAGGCGCCATAGAGCGATACGGTCGGAGTGACCTTGTAGGTTGCCGTCACCGCCGGCATCAGCTTGTTGTAGGTCGTGTCGGAATCGGTGAAACCCGCGTTGCTCAGACCTCCGAAAGTGAAGAGCTTTGCCTGGGTCGCCGCATCGACCTCGGTGAACCCGTCGGGACTGGCGATCGGTGAGCCGATGCCCGCCCGCGCGCGGCGGCTCGCCTCCTTCTTGACGCTGGTGTAGCGCAGGCCACCTGCCAGCTTGAAGCCATCGAACAGTTCAGCCGTGACCTGCCCGAAGGCGGACCGGGTCTGATCGGTCTGCCAAAGTGTGCGATTGGTCCCGATCGGTGTTGTCGCCGAAGTGACAGGCGCGCCCGCCGCCCCTGCGGCACTCGAGTTGAACAGCGAGGCATAGCTGTCGCTGAACAGCTTGCCGTGGGAATAATAGGCGCCCGCGACGAACTGGATCGGCCCGTCGAGCCGGGATTCGACACGCACTTCCTGCGTGAAGAGCTTGTAGGTCTCCATCTGGCGGAAGGGCTGGTAGAAATAGCCTGCAACCCCTGTCACCGGCAGCGGGCTCGCCTGGATGAAGGTGTCGGTGTCGGACTTGCTGTAGCTGGTCAAGGAAATCAGCGAGACCGGCCCCAGATCGAGCCTGTTGTTCCATGCGCCTTCGTAGAAATCGAGGCGGAAGCTCGAGGGCCCAACATCTGCATTGAAGTCGAGCTGATTGTCGATATTCGCGCCCCTCAGCGCGATATAGGCGGCGCAGGGGCCACGCGCCGCGGGGTAACCCGATCGGGGCGGGCAGCCTTCGATCTCCGCATTCAACGTGCTGCGGTCGCGGTTGCGCGCATGATCGAAGCGTAGATCCGAGGTGAAATTCGCGCTCGGTTCCCAGCGCAGGGACACACGGCCGACAAAGTCGCGCATGTGGGGTCCGTCATTATCGAGATAATTATTGTAAATATACCCGTCCATGCCGGAAAACTGACCGGCGACCCGGGCGGAGAGCGTATCGGTGATCGGTCCGGTAACGCCGGCCTCGGCAATATACTGGCCGTCCGACGGCGAATAGAGCAACTGGCCATTATAGCCGAAGTCGCGCGAGGGCTTCCTGCTCGTGATGTTGATCGCGCCGGCTATGGTGTTGTTGCCAAAGAAGGTGGTCTGCGGCCCGTTCAGTACTTCGACGCGCTCGACATCGAACAGGCCGGCTTGGATCGTGCGTGACCGGGGGCGATAGACGCCGTCGACGAACACGCCGACTGACTGCTCGAACCCGGCATTGAGGCCCGAGCCGACACCACGGATGCGGATGTTGTTCGACTGCACACCGGTGCCAATCTGGACCGAAGGCAGACGGGTTGAGAGCCCGGCGAGATCGGTAAAACCCGCCTTCTGGATCGACTCGCCACTGGTTACGGCCACGGACACCGGCACATCCTGCAGACGTTGTTCGCGTCTTTGCGCGGTGACCACGATGTCTCCGGCGGCGGTCTCGTCGGCTGGCGGCATCACAGCTGCGGGCGGGGCAGGATCGGTGGCCGTGTCTGCCTGGTCCGCGGTCGGAGCAGTTGCCTCCGCCAGCGCGGCTGGCGTCCAGAGGGCCGCGGCCGAAGCAAAGAGCATGAGCTTGATGTGAGGCATGTTCATAATTTCCCTCCCGGGCATTTTTGCTTGACGTTGTGCCGGATATTTTCCGGTCATGATTGATGGATGGACCCGAAGTGCTCAGACCGGTCGGATCAGGGCGACAATTCCTCGAGAGTTTTGCCGGCCGTCTCCGGCGCCCAACGCCAGCAGATGAGGCCGGTCACCGCAGTGACGACAGCAAAGGCAAGGAACACCGGCACGATCGATCCGGTCGCAGCGATCAGGCCGATCACCCATGGGCCGGCGACCGATCCGGCGCGCAGCCACGCCGAACCCAGACCCGCCCCAAGCGACCGCAGCCGGGTCGGGTAAAGCTCCCCTGAATAGAGGTAGAGCGAGTAAGTGACCGTCTGGAGCGCCGAATAGGCAAGGGTGGCCAGGACGAACACCATGAGCGCACTAGTGGCGCCCAGAGCATAGAGACCGGCGAGCGGCAGCGCGGCGAACAGGAATGCGCCCGTATACCAGCGCTTGCGCCCGACACGGTCAATGGTGAGCGCGCAGACGAAGGAGGCGACGAGCGCCACGCCGGTCATCGCGAACCCATAGCCGATCGCCTGATCGAGCGGCAGACCGAACACATTCTTGTAAAGGGTGGGCAGCCAGGTCACGAGGCCGTTGTTGATGAGATAGGCGCCGAACCAGAGCGCCCAGAGAAGCAGCGTGCGGGGTCCATATAAGGAACCGAACAGCTCGGCCCAGGATCCTGCCTTCTTCTCGACGACAGCCAGAGACAAGGTGGGAGCAGGCTCGGCAAGAATAGCGCCGTGCCGGGTCGCGCTGGCTTCCAGCTTCGCGATCACCCTGTCCGCCTTGTCGAACTTGCCGCGGCTGATCAGCCAGCGCGGGCTTTCCGAGAGGAAGAAGCGCAGGGGAATGACGAGGAACACCGGCACCAGGCCGACGACGAACATCGCCTGCCAGCCGAGCCTTGGCACCAGCGTATAGCCGATCGCGCCAGCGGCCACGAGGCCCACAAGAAAGAGCAATTCGTAGAGAAGAAAGAAACGACCGCGCTTCCTCGCGCCCGAAAGTTCGTTGATATAGGCGCTCGCAACCGGCACTTCGCCGCCGGTGCCGATCCCCTGGAGAAAGCGGAACAGCATCAGCGAGGACGCGCTCCAGCTGAAGATGCAGGCGGCGCTCATCGCCGCGAAGATCGCTATCGCGATGGCGAGGACAGGAAGGCGGCCGATCCGCTCGGCGAGCCAGCCGAAGAAGACCGCGCCGACAAGCTGCCCGATATAGCCTGATGATATGATCGCCGCCGTCGTCGCGGGGGTCAGATTCCACTGCTGCGCCAGGATCGGCATGGCATAGGCGATCGCGAGCGTCGTATAGCCGTCGAAGAAGGTCGCCATGCCGACGCAACCGCGCGCCCACAGAACCGGCCGTGTGACCGGGAGCCGTTCGAGTCGCGCGATCAGGTGAGCACTCATCACATCGGCATTTGGTCCGGCGGATGGTGCGTCAAGGACGGCGGCTGGTCCGTGCATGGACTTCCTCTCTCAGGTTTCGCGTCGATGGCGGTTCAGACCGCTCTAGCGATTTGTGGGTTCGAGGGAGACCGTTACTCAGCAGCAACGGTCGGATGTCCGGAGGCGACGCTCTTTCCGCCGCCCCCGGACAGGCGTCAGATGATGCCGGCCTCCTTAAGCGCGGCCTCTATCTCCTGCTCGGCCTCGGGCGTGAGGTCGAGCAGCGGCGAGCGGACGACGGCATTGTCGATAATGCCGCGAGCGCGCAGCGCGATCTTCAGCGCGACTGTGCCCTCCATATGGCTGCCGCGATGGTAGACATTCCTGGTCACCGGCAGGAGCTGGTCGTGCAGCGCGCGAGCCTTGGCATAGTCCTTCGCCTTGCCGGCCTCGATCAGCTTGACCAGCAGTTCCGGGGCGACATTGCCGTAGCCGACCAGCGCGCCATCGACGTCGAACATCGTGTGCAGCAGATATTCGTCATGGCAGGTGAGAATCTGCAGTTCGGGGAACTCGTTGCGCAGCACGGGGATCTCGGTGTCCCACCGCTTCATGTTGCGCACGCCATTCTTGGTGGCGACGACGCCCGGCTGGGCGGCGATCTCGAGCTGGGTCTGGAGGTTGTAGGTCGCCTTGGTGACATCGGGATACTGGAACAGGATGCACTGCAGGCCAGAGGCTTCGTAGATGGCCTTGTAGCGGTCCTGCGGCGCGCCGAACTGGTAGCCGAAGCGCAGCCAGCCATGGCTGGGATAGACGAGGGCCCCGATTGCGCCGGCGTCGGCCGCGCGGCGCGCTTCCTTGGCGGCGACCTCGGTGCCTTCACCCGTGATGCCGGCGATGATCGGCACATCGACCGCATCCACCAGCGTCTCGATCAGTTTCACCTGCTCGTCGCGGTCGAGGAAAGTGCCCTCGCCCGCATGGCCGAGGATGACGAGACTCTTCACGCCCTCGATCGATACCAGCCACTTGGCGAGCTTGACGTTCTGCTCCCAATCGACCTGGCCATCCTTGGTGAAGACGGTGACGGGGGCGGGATTGAGGCCGCGCAGGTCCATGACCTTGTCGGTGGCGGGGGCCGGGCGCACACCGGCAAGGGGATCATGCGGACTCATCTTCTCAAGCTCTCCTGAACATTGTAGAACGATTGCGGGAACGTTCCCAACATCGTCGGTATTGCCGAGTGGAGTCAAGACGTTTTTTGTTGCACTGTCAGCGGGACGGTGACGTGGATTGGGTTGGCAGGATCAAATCGCAGCATGAGATCGAAGAAATCACGGCAATCAAAAGCAACGCTGCACAGCGTCGCCGCGGCTGCCGGCGTATCAAAGTCAACGGTTTCACGCGTTCTGGACGAGCGCCTGCCCCAGTCCGACAATGAAACTGCCCGCCGTGTGCGCAGGATCGCCGCCGATCTTGGTTATATCCGGGACATGTCGGCAGCGAGTCTCAGACGCGGCAAGACCATGGCCGTGGGCGTGATCGTTCCGCGGCTCACGGACACAGTGATGGCGATGTTGTATGAGGCGATCGCCAAAGCATGTGCACGGATCGGCCGGGTGGCGCTGGTCGCCACGACAGACGATCGCGAAGGCGCCGATCTGGTCGCCGCCGAGTCCCTGCTTCAGCGCGGCGTTGACGGACTTATTCTCGCCACCGCTCGGGATAATGATCCCTTGCCTTCCCGCCTCGCCGCACGGGGCGTTCCCTATGTGTTGGCGTTGCGCACCGATGGAAGCAGCCTGTCATCCGTGGGCGACGATCAGCTAGGAGGGTATCTCGCCACCCGGCATTTGCTAGACCTCGGTCATCGCCGTGTAGGCATTATCGCTGGTCCGAGCTACGCGTCCAGTAGCCGAGGCCGGGTAGCCGGCTATCGACAAGCCATGGCTGAGGCGGGACTTGCCCTTGACGAGGCGCTCGTGGTCGAATCGAGCTTTGGCATCGATTCCGGTGCGGAAGCTGCGGCGAAGCTCATGGCACTGTCGCCACGACCCACGGCGATCTTCGCCGTCAACGACAATACCGCTATCGGCGCATTGTCATTACTCACCAATATGAATCTCGCGGTTCCCGGAGATGTTTCGGTTGTAGGATATAACGACATTCCCATCGTCAGCCGCTTGCCGGTGCCACTGACTACCATGCGCGTTCCCTTTGAGCAGATCGCCGCCGCAGCACTGGACCTGCTTGCGGATGGCGCCGCTCATGAAAGTGAGACGATCAAGGTGGCGGCTCCGACACTGATACCTCGAAAATCTACGGGCCCCGCGCCACGATAGATCCGAAGTTGTTATATTCGTCGCTCCGACTGTCGCGTTTTCTCCCCTCTTCTTCATCCAGATCGCCCACAAGTGAAATGGGGTGACCGGAACAGACCTGTCAGGCCGTTGCACGCCCATTAGCGCAAGTCCACGGTATTCAGGGCCAAGTGCGTGCCGGCAGGGAGCGAGGCCTTGCACGTCCGGTTCTGACACAACCGGTCATGCACAATGCAACGTCGGAACGTCCGGATTTGGTCGGGTGCCGCCGGAAGCGGAACGCCGCTTCGTGGGACTAAACACCTAGGGAACATCGCCCGAGGGACCGGCCAACATCCGTAACTCGGTGCACATCGAGTAAGAATCCGGTAGCGCTGCCCTTGCATAGAGAAGCAGGCAATCAGATCATCGATCTAAATCCAAGTGCAATGATAGTCTAACATACCGGATGAACGGCGAACGGAGCTGCTACATTAGGAGATATGGTTTGCCAACGCTCTTGGCTGATGTATAAAATTCGAATCGATGATATTGCAGGGGGTGAGTCTATGGCTACTGTAGCTGCCAATTTGTCGCTCCCTGAGCCGCATTCGGACGCATTATCGGGCACACCTCGCGCAACATTCATAGACCGCTGGATTTTTGTCTTCATGGCGGCCTGGTTCATCGTCATTGTGCTCGTGGGATTCATCCCCGATTCGATTGGCGAGGTCGAGGCTGTGAAGGCCGGCGTCCGATTGCCGTTTCCAACCGTGCTGCACATACATGCGGTGGCGATGGGCACATTCCTGCTGCTGCTGCTGGCCCAGACGATAATGGTCGCGACCGGCCGCGAAGCACTGCACAAACAATTGGGGATAGCTGCATTCGTGCTCGTTCCGGCGCTGGTCGTCATCGGCATCGTGCTCGTGCCGACCATGTATTATCAGACGTGGCACGCGCTGCAGATTGCTCCTGCCTCCGCGCGAGCACGGCTTGAGCGGGTGCTTCACATCAGGGAAGACATTCTGCTCCTGCAAATCACGTCTGGTGTGATGTTTGCGATCTTCATCTGGGTCGCCCTCAGCGCGCGACTACGGAATTACGGGTTGCACAAGAGGATGATGTTCCTCGCGACCGCCGTGCCGTTGGCCGCTTCGATCGACCGGATGAACTGGCTGCCGTCAAGCATGCCGGCGAATCCCTGGGCCAGCGATCTCTATATCCTGGTGGCGCTGTCACCCATGTTCATCTGGGACGTGGTTCGGAACAGAAAGGTGCACGACGCATATTGGATCTGGCTTGCCATCTATGTGCCGGTGTGTGCCGTCGTCGACTTCCTGTGGGACAAGCCAGCATGGCACGCGACAGCGCGCCACATCATGGGTGTGTAAGGCGTCCCGCGTTTGACAATTCGACGCAAGTTCGCAGCGCAATTCAGCGGCGGGTCGGCCTCTAAGAGTCCATCTTGAATCTCATGCGTAACGAGCGATGCGCCAGTCCCAAAAGGCCGGGCAGAAATCGAACCCATAGTGCAGATTCTTGGCCTGGATGAAGACGTTCGCGTCGAGCAGGTAGGTGGTCAAACCAGGACTCCCACTTCCTGTCCAATATGATTGAAGGTCTCGGTCTTCGCGACGCCAAGCATTCTAAAGGCGTCGCGGTAGAGCGTCTGGCCTTCCAGCGTACTCTCCATGAGCGCCCGCGCAAAGCGCCGGCTGACGCGCGCCAGGGTGGTCCGATAAAAGTCGCCGCCACCGCCGCCACGTTCGGCGATCTCCCGCAGACGTGCCCGCTATGCCGCCCACGCCGCATCGAACTGCGGACGCGTGAGCCAGCCGGCATCCAACAACCGGCGCAGGATCACCAAGCTGCTGACTTTGAACCTTCATGTCAGTCTGGCGACGGCTTCGTCCACAGGCTCATCGGCAACGAGGTCTCCTTTGATTGCCGCAAGCGGCACCAGCAGTTCCGCGGCCACTGCATTGCACCAAACTTCCTCGCGGCGAAAGCCGCCGACCGGAGCGGCGCTGGCATTGGACACGGCCGTTGACCCGAGCCACAGATGGGCCAGTTCATGCGCAAGCGTGAACATCTGCGCCGACTTGCTGTCCGCACCGTTGATGAAGACGAGCGGCGCCTGTCGATCGACCAGGGCGAACCCCCGGAATTCGTCGGGATCGAGGCGACCGTTGTTGTTGCTCAGCACCACGCCGCTGACCATGACGAGCACGCCGATGCTGTCGGCCTGGGCAATGAAGTGGCGCAGCGCCTCTTCCCACGTGCGGCAAGCCGCGCCGGCAGCGATATCGAAGCCGAGCGCCTCCGCCATTGCGTTCGCCACGGCAGCCGGTTTGTCGTTGAGCGTGGCGCTTCCCACGAATGGAAGCTTAGGCAAGCGAACGGATCGGGCATAGTCCATGAACCATCCCTGGCGTTCCTGGCAGCTGTAGATCGTGTCCAGTAGGTTCGGACTGGGCCTATGCACGCTGCGGCGTCGATCGTGCGGAAATCGGGGATTGGCAGTTATTCCTGCGGTAGCTTGGGCAGGAACAGATATCCGACCGGGACGTGAACCGCGTTTGCGAAGGATTGCAGCTGCTTGATCGTGGGCTGCGCTTGCCCACTCTCCCACAGCGCCAGGCGGGGAAAGCGGTTTTCCAGATCTTCAATGCTCCTGCCCGCGCGCTCGCAGCTTCACGGGTGTGCGATCGAGCAGCTTGCCGAGTTTCAGTTCGGCCATGACTTTCCTCTATTCTTTCCAGCGAGTCAAAACGAGATCGCGATGAACGACGAGCCGGGCCGGGGCACGTGGCCGGATCGAGCTGCCGTCGGGCATATGATCCGGTGCCAGACGATCACTGCCCGCTTCTGCCCGAAGGCCCACGCTGTCATAGATGCCGATCAGCCGCGCACCCTACGAATGAGCAGGATCTTTCCGCTCACTGTCGAATACGCGCTCGGTCACCTGGGCGATGACAAGACCGGGGAGGGCGGATCTGAGGCCCGTGATCAGGCTCGCGGCTATGAGGCTGTCGGCCGACAACATGTTGGGCGATGCCGGCGCGCCCAGCAGGGAGCACCGCCCACCCCCGGGCCAGGTCAGGCCTCAAACAAGCCATCGCGGCACGCGATGGCCGCAGATGCTCGACTGTGATGATTTCGGACCGACGTTATTCCCGAGCCGCGGCGACAATATCGGAGGTGGACATGGACGTGATTGATAGGTCGTGACGAGCTAAGCGGCAATGGTGCAAGGGGGGCGGGTCAACCGGAACGCACGGTCACTTCATCGCCTTGCCCGCCGGTTTCTCGGTCGCTGACACAATGCCGTCCTGCAACGCGACGATCCCAGCCTGGTGATCGTCGAGGATGTCGCGAATGGCGAGGATCGCGTCGGACGGCAAGGCGGCAAGCCGCGCCTGCGTCACCCCCAGATTCTTCTGCGCCTCCGCCTTTTGTGCCGCGAAGCCGGGCCCGATCGCCGGTTCCGGATTTGCGGCCGGGTTTTGGAGCTTGACGTCGAGGTTGGCGATCTGGTCCTTGAAGCCGGTTTCCTCCTTGTCGAGCTGGGCTTTTAGATCCGCGAACCGCTTCTTGCGCGCACGTAGGCGATCGGCCACCCGCTCGTGCATCTTGTCGACATCTGCAGCGTTGTCAGCCGCGATTTCGCCGCCGGCCAGCTGATTGGCGAACGCGGCAGCATTTTTCGCCGATAGCAGCTTGTCCTTGATCTTGCTGGCGGGAGCCCCCGCCGCACGGCTCGCGAGCTTGGCCGCTGTCGAGAGCGCGGCGTCGGTCACCTTGCGATAGGCTGCGAGCAGTTCGGCTGGATCGTTGCTAAAGGATTTGAGATCCCAGTTGCCGAGCCCATCTTTGACGAACGCCATCGACACCTCGCCCTGCCCGCTCGCATAGACCTCGTTGACCTTATCCCAATAATAATCCGAGGTCAGCCGCTCGGCCATGCGGATGCGCTCGGGCGCGCTGAGCTTTCCTGGACTCCCAATCGGGTAGCGCTTGTCGGCGCCCTGCAGCCATTCGAACAGATGGATGAAGTCGGTATTGTCGGCGCCGCGCAGATAATCGCTGGTGGGCTGCAATTTCCCGTCGACTCCTTCGAACAGGCGCTTGCGCAACGTGTCGGTCCGCGACGAGATCTGGTTGCCATATTCGGACGCCATATAGCTGTAGGACGCCAGCAGACCGCGAATATCACGGCTGTGCGGAACGTAGCGGATCTGGGCGTCGCTCACGCGGAAGGCCGAGGATCGCAGGAGGGTCGCGAAATATTCAAGAGCCATTACCACGACCTCGTGCTGGCACTTCAGCGTCTCGGTCATCTGGCTTTGCGCGAGCTTGATTTGCATCGCTGACGTGGAGGTTTCCGCCGCCTTCGCGGCAGCGTCATGACATCCCTCGGTCAGGGTCGCGGGCAATTTCCCGATCGGGATAGAACTCGACTTGAATTGACCGCTCGCGCTATCGAATATGACGATCTTTCTCGGAGTTTCGATGAACTTCTTCCAATCTGGGCCCCTTTCTATCTGCGTTTCTTTGAATATTTCAGGATCACAGAACTCCGTGGGCAGATAGGTGCCTATTCGAATGTCCGCGAAAGCAGGGGCATTCATGATGAAACAGGCCGCATTGATCGCGGTTGCACTGTTGGCGATGGCGGCGTCAAGAGCCTGGCAGTCTCGCCATTCGTCCATCGACATATTGCTTTGGGCGGCCGCGCCGTCCATGTCGCAGACTTGGCTGCCGATGAGGAGCTTTCCCGGCCGCGCGGGCTTGCCCTCATATCTTCCCAAGAACGCCGTGGCCTCTTTCCGCCAGACGTCCATGGCGCGGACGAGCTCGCCGAGGACGGCCGTCGCCTGGCCGAGCTGGGCCTCGGGACTCAAGGCGACCGGCCCCTTATAGACCTCGACCTCGACCCGCATTGACCCGGCACCATGAAGCGAAAGCGGCTCATAGGTGCTGCAGCCGGTGAGAAGGAGGGCCGGTATCGCGAGCCATGCGATCAGATGCCTGACGCTCATTGCGCCTTCTCCTCGGCCGCGGGTTGAAAGGTCGCGAGCGTGCCGTCGAAAACCTCGTCGATCGTCGGCTTGGCGTCCCCGCTCGCCTTATAGGCCAGCTGATCGACGGTGCGATCGGTCTCGACCACACGCATATATTCGCGGACCAGCGGCAACAGCTGCTCGGAGGGGTTGACTCGCGCTCGGATTACGCGGCCCGAATATTCCTGCAGCGTATCGATCAGCGGCTTGGCGCTGGTGTGCATCGCCATGATCAGCCGCTTGCTCTGGTCAAAACTCTGCATCCCTTCGGGTCCCATGATCTGAAAGCCCTTTCTGACAATCGCGCCCGCGGGGCAGAGCGAACTCAGTGCCTTGCCTTCGCCCGGCGCGGCCAGCAGCGTCTTGACCTGCTCGGTGACATCCCCGAGCACCGCCTTGGCCGCTTTGGTCGCCGCGTCGGTGGCGATCTCCTGGGGCGCAGGCGGAGGGCCCGGTGCGGGCGCGGGCGGGTTCGCAAGCTTAGCGACGTCGGTCTCGATCGCCTCGAGAGACTTCGCCATCGCCACCAGCGTGTCGTGATCGGCGCTGTTCAGTGGTGCGATGATCGTCCCGATATAGGCCGACAGGGCATTGCCCATTGCGGTGGCAATCGTGGCCATTTCGGCCTTCTGCGCGACCTCCTCGGGCGAGGACGTAGCGGGCGCCACGGGAGCTACGACCTCGCGCGCCGCGACCGCCGCGTAGAGCTCGGCGAGATGCTGATAGCGCTCGAGCGCAGCGGTCCGGGCCGCGCTGGCCTCCCTCGCCGACCTCGCGTCCTTCGCTTCCTGCTTAGCTTCCTCCTGGGTTCGATGAATATAGCCGCCGGCGTCCCGATCATAGACGACGTCGCTGCCGAAGGGATCGATCTGATCGGCGTTGATCGTGCCTGATTCGAATTTAATCTGGCTCCCCAATGCCGATGCCTTGCCGGTCATCCGGTAGCGATAAATGGTATCGGTTGCCGGGATGATGTCGCGATAGCTCACACCCCCTTCGACCGGCAGATCAGCCTGCCAGCAAAAATCGAATACGCGAAAATAATAAGTTGTCCGGAACCGGACGTTCAGGTCGACATTCTGTGGCGCGACGCCTTCGGTAACGTGCATGTGATTGGGCACAGAACAGGCTGTGCCCAGCACGAGGCTGAAAAGCGCCACCGATGTTCGTAGCTGATGGAATCTCATCGCGCGCCCCCCAAGAATTGGTCTCATCCGTTGCGCCAACCACGCATCCTCTCCGTCGGCGAACCCGACGCGCCATCATTTCGAAAAGACACGGCAGGCGTGGCTTCCGCTTAGCCAGTCGTCGGGAAGGCTGGTCGGCGTGGTGCCGCGCACCGGCACGACCTGCCAAAATGGATATTTCTCGACCCGCACCCACAGCCGCAGCGGAACGATGCAGCGCTGCGCCACGAGGCCGCTGCGGAGCAGGACCAGCTGGCCGGCGCCGATCATTTTGTCCTCGCCGATCAGATCCATGCCGGCGCCTTTGCGCGACGGACGATCGTTGATCCGCATATTTTTGATGGTGGTCGATCGCGTGCCCCGGTTGAGAAGCGCCACGACGATGTCGTCCAGTTGTTCCGACGACGCATCGGGCGAGGCGGTCGGCGATCCCGCTTGGCCGCTCGCGCCGGCCGGCTTGTAGACGAAATACCAGGACGCGGTCAGGCTGGGAGCCGAGGCGCAGCCCGTCAACGGCGTGACCACGCCAAGCACCAGCATCAAACGAGCAAGCCGCCCGGCGTTCATTCGCTGCCCCGGATGTTGCGGCGCGGGCCCGTCGCCTCGACGCGTCGGGCAATAAGATCGAGCTTGCGGGCGATCGCGTCGAGATCGGCGCGAACCTGTGCATGCCGCGTCGCGAGTGCGCCCTGCGGGCCTTCGAGCACCGCCAGGATCCTAAGCAGATTGTCCTGGTCGAAGCGGACGTCATAGGGCGGACGCTGGCGCTGCAGATAGAGGTTCAGCGACGCTGTCATGCGCTGGATCTGCACGATCAGAGGGGTGAAGTCCTGCCGGCCCGCCCCGGAACATCCGCATTTCGCCAGTCCGCCCGCGAGGACGCGCAGCGTCGCACTAAGCCGACGGATCGTGATCGTGGCGTCGGCCGAGGCACGAATTTCGAACCTCTTTTCTAGCAGGGCCCGATCCTTCTTGTTCAGCCGAAGCTCGATGGCGGGCGGGTCGCCAACACCCGAGACGTTCTTGATGAACTTTTCGGTGATCGACGTGCCGGCACCGCTCGCCACGCCGATCCCGGCCAGTCCCGCGACGAGCGCCGCCGCCATCCTGCCCGGCCCCATCGTGTCGACGCTGGCCTTGAGTCCGTCGACCCCGGAAAGCGTGGCCGGCGCCGGGGTCGGGTCGGGCTTCGCATCGCGATCCCTGTCGTCCGCGCCATCGATCAGCGGGAAGAGCGCCGGCTGCGTCTCCTCGAGGTCGGGAAAAGCGGCCATCGCCCTTTTCAGTTCTTTGGCCGAGAACTCACCAAGCCGGCGATAGCTTTCGAACTGGGTTTCGGTGAAGAACTGGTCGGCCGTGCTGTGATGCGGGAAGGTGTTGCCGCGGCTGCGGCTTATCTCCGCATAATAGGTGAGCGCGGGAGGCTCATCGCCGGTCAGTATCGGCTTGACGACGATCAGCTGGCCGTCCGGGTAGCCGTCGCCGAGCTCCGAGTAGCGGATGCTGCCTATCAGGATGCGCCGTCTGGCGGCCTTGCCCTTCTGCCCCGGCAGGACCGAGGGCAGATCGATCGGCACGGCGAGGTCGACCTGAATCCTGCGCACCGCCATGTGAAGGTCTGAATGCTGAAACTCGCCATCGCAGCCTGCATCGATAACGACGATGCGTCGACAGCGCCGGCGAACCATTTCATATAGGCCGAGATTGTCGAAATGACCGCCATCGGACAGATACAGCCAGCGCGAAGAGGAACTCGTGCCGCTGAAGGCCTCCTTCAGCACATATCGCAGCCCGAACAGCGGCTCCGATCCGTCGCGCGGGATGACCACTCCACCGGCTGGCCGCAAGAATTGCCAGCGGCTGGGGTTCGGCGCCCACCAGCCCAGGCGGACGTTGAAGACCGACATCACCAGCGCGACGGGGAACGAGCTGTGATACCCCATATTGGGTGAGGCGGCGGCGCCCGAGATCGTCATCGCCCGGCCCAGCGTCATGCCCCAGCGACCACCATATTGACGATTGTCAATATAGCCGATGCGCTCAACGTTCGCGCCGCAGTGAAGCGGCGTGGCGATGAAGGAGGCCCCCTTACGCTCCTGCCAGTCAAGCCGATAGCCGAGCGGCTTAGCGAGGTTGACCGTCATGTTGACGACATGGAAAGGACGATCCGCTTGGCCAGCGTTCCAGTTCCAGCCGCCGGGCATGTCGGACATCGCGACATTGTCCTCGGGATCGAAGTCGGTGAAGCTGGACCGGCGGGGGCGCTCCCTGCGCGTCGAGCCGAGATAGGCGCGAACGAGCCGGTTGCCGTAGAGTGCGTGCAGCGAGAAGCGGTTCGCGCCGACGAAATAGGAAGCGGCGACCGCCAGGCCGCCCAGCAGCAGCAGTAGCTGCACTATCCTGGGCGGCGGCGGCCCGGTCAGCATGAACGCGCGGAAGTTGTCGGGCTCCCATCCGCTAATGTCATGGGCACCGCCCAAGATCGCATGGACACCGAAACTAGCGGCCGCGCACATCGCCAGGATTGCGAGCACCGCGCAGATATCGAGAAGGCGCACGCCGAGCTTGGTCGCGACGCCATAGGCCTTTTTTCTAAGGTCTGGGCCGTAGCGGCTCCAATAGCCCATCAGCGCAGTGATGATCGGCAGCGTCCCGCCCGCGGCCAGCGTCGTGTAGAAATGCTCCCAAGCATAGGAGAGCACGATCATGGGGAGATAGACGAACAGTCCAAACAACAGGACATAGGCGATCGCCACTCGGACGAAGATCGCGGCACAGCGCGACAGGAACTCGCGGCGCTGCTCCAGCATGAAGCGCGATAGCAGCAACACCAGCAGCATTCCCGCCAGGCAGCCCGCGACAATCACGAATGTCGGCCCGAGGGCCGCGACTTCGAGCTGCCCCTTCAGCCGGGGCAGCTGCGCGTCCCGGGGAACCAGCCGGACGATGAGGCGCGGCACAACCGCCACGGCCAGGAAAAGGGGTATCCAGAACAGCAGGTTGAACAGCAGATTGCGCAGGAAGATGATGGCCAGCGTGATCGTATCGAGCGAAAGACCGAGCCGCGGCGCGAGATAATTGCTGAAGCTGCGCAACCGGCGGATCGGGTGGTTCGGAGCTTCCATCGTGTCCGGCGTCTCGAACAGCGCCTCGCCGATCGTGCCAGCGGGCACCCGCACATTCGCTTCCGGATCCGCAAGTTCGCCGGTGCGCCAGCGCGAAAGCCAGCTCGCAATGTAACCACCACCAGAAACCGATGAAATATAGTCGAATTGCGCAAGTTGATCTGGTTCTGAATTTTCGGGATCACTGTCGCGTGCTAGCCCCTGGAGCACACCGAGAGAAAATGTCGCGCTCCTAATACCTCCGCCTGACAGGCAAATAGCTTTTGGCGCCTTATCATTACCGGCCATTCCTACCTCTCTCCAAAGAGAGTCCGGCTCGGAAAACGCAAAACCCCGGTCGCGAAACAGACGCCTATACTCTGTGAGTAATACGTCGTCGACGCTAAGATCGGACATATCATCGCCTGTTCATTACCTGATCCATTTTAATCAAATGAATACATGGGTTGTCAAAGACAAATTGGTTAATAAACCGAAATGGACCATTATTATAACAGGTTAATCTTTTTGCAATCGTCACTCCCGAATATTATGCTGGTTGTTGCTGGAACAGTTAGCCGACTGATATTTTTCCTTATTTTGCAGCCCGGGATCGAGTGCGGCTTTCTGACGACAGCGCCGTCTTGAGGCACGCGACCCGCAGGCGTCGGTTGAATTCTCGAGGAAACCGTTGCAGCGCTTGCCCGCATGGACGTAGTGCCCGTTGGCTCGCCGCTCCTGTCCCCAGCACCGGATGGCCGACGAGGCTGGGCGGATCCACCAGCGCCTGGGCCGCATCAGTTGACGATAGCCGCTCCGCGCCATGGCGTGCGCCTCACGCGCCGGACGGCCCTTTTCCGATATCTTTCGCCGCCGATATTACCCTTTACCGAAATAGCGGGCTGACTCGCAGCAGGGCGACTCTTGGCCAATCGCAGTCAAGGAGCCTGATACATGCTGCAAGTTGTTCAATCCGCCGCGCGCAAATCGGTATTCGCCGACCTGCTCAAGTGGGACGTACCCGTCCTCGACGACCGCTATGAAGTCGACCCGTTTTTCGATGATATCCACGCCACCTATCTGATCCTCGCCGAGCCGGACGGCACGCACCTCGGATCGTCGACAAACGAGCCATCAAGACCGGGCGCTTGGAGAACGAGGGCAAGTCAAAACTGGAGAGCGCCGCGGCTTGCACTCGAACACCGCACGGTCTCTCGCAGACAATGCGTCCGGTGAAACATGCAGCTCGGATCCTCCCTTACATGCCCGCGCGTTATACCGATGCCCGGTTCTGTTCCAGAAACTCGACCAGTACCTTGGCCAGAGCGCCTCCTTGTTCCTCCTGTACGAAATGCCCTGCTCCGGCGATGCGTGTGTGTGGCTGGCCCTTCGCACCCGCGACGCGCGCTTGGAACAAGGCCTCCCATGCGATGGTTGCCGGATCGCCGTCGCTGAATGCCGTCAGAAAGGGCCGGTCCCATCCTTCAAGGAAATCCCAAGCAGCCCGGTTGGCCTGCAGGCCTTCCTGACCATCAGCGATCGGAATGCCGCAGGTGATCTGGAGCATGCCCGCCTTATAGCTCTTATCCGGATATGGTGCGGCGTAAGCGGCCAGCACATCGTCTGCCGGTCGCTTCACGCATGCGCGCGACACCAGGTTCTCCAGCGGTAAGTCATCGACCGTGCGGCAGGTCTCGATCCATGCCTCAATCTGCTCGCCTGGCCAATCAGCCGGACCCAGCGGCGGCGGATCGCAATTCGGGAGCAAGGTGTTGGTTGCCAACACGGCCACGAACCGGTCCGGATCGCCGGCCACTACGCGCAATCCGATCGGCCCGCCCCAGTCCTGACAGACCAGCGTCGCGCCGGTCAGGTCGAGCGCTTCGACGAAGTGCCGGATCCACATCACGAACCGGTCGAAGCCATAGTCTTCTCGGCGCGCCGGCTTGTCGGAGCGGCCGAAGCCGATCAGGTCCGGTGCGATGACGCGATACCCGGCCGCCACGACCGGTCCGATCATATGGCGGTAAAGGTAACTCCAGGTCGGATTGCCGTGGAGCATCAACACTACGGGCGCGTTGGGCTCCCCCTCATCGATATAGTGCATTCGCAAGGGACCGAGGCGTTGGTCGGGCACTTCCACATAGTGTGGCGCAAACGGCCAGTCGGGCAGATCGGTAAAACAGGAGTCTTGCGTGCGCAGGACGCCGGGACGGATTTCCATCACTTTCTCCTTGGTGGGTCTGGCGCAACGCCGGATGCGGCATCCGGGTCTATTTGCGTTGCGAGCTTGCGGCGACCGCGAACATTCAACGCCGGCTTCGTCAGGGTGCCAACGCGGACTCCGAACCGGCCAAGGTCGGTGGCCATGGTCGAGAGCCTCTTTTCGTGCCGAAAGGACCACCTGCGCCGCATAAGCGGTTACCCCGATCCGGAGCTTTGCTCAGCCGGTGAGCGCCCCTCCCCTGTCTCATGCGATGCGCTTGTCTGGGCCTGCATCAGCCGATCCGCCGGGGTCTCTACCCGACGGACGAAGAGGCGGCGGACCCGTACATTGGACGGGGAAGGGACTTGGAGGTCCAGATGACCCGGCATCCAGACTATCGCGGCAGCGGGAAACCCAAGCGGACCCCACGCCGATGCGAAATCCAGCGAGACGCCCGCAAGCTCCGAGGCGATGGTTCCTCCCCAAGCCAGAAGATCGTCACGCCAGCCTCCCTCGCCGGTTATCGTCTCGACGAGCAGGGCTGTCCGCGCGCCGTCGGCCATAGCCGGATTGCCTGCCGAGAGTCCATGCTCCTCCGCCCCGGCCGGCGCGATGCGCGCGCGGTCCATGAACTTCTCCTCGTCGGCCCGCATGATCTCGCCGATCGGACCGTCCATGAGAGCCGCCGCAGCCGAGATGTCGTCGGCCCAGAATTCGGTGATCGTGTCGTAGGGAAAATCTTCGCCCGCGATCAGATGATTACGCACGTAGCGGGTGAAGGGAAAATGCCGCTCGGCAAGGAGCGCGTGGGATTCTTCGTAATAAGCCTGAAACGCGGCCCGCGTGGAACCCGGTCGATGGACGAGGGCGCAGATGCTCTTGGTCATGTCGTAAGGGCCTTTCCATCGAGCTCGGCCAGCAGGCGCTCGACCGCGCTATAGGGATCGATGCGGCGCGCCTCGACCTCGGCCAGCACCGCCTCTCCCGCAGGCGACAGGGCGCGGCGGGCAAGATGGCCCCGCAACAAGGCCAAGGTCTGTTCGCGGTCGCGCAAGCCTGATCGGCGCGCGAATGTGCCCTCCTTGCGGAGCGCTGTGCCGTGCGCCAGGATCGCATCGACGATCTCCACCCCGCCTTCTGCCGCGGTGGCGACCGCACGTAACAAGGGAACCGGCCAGCTGCCTGCCGCTGCGCCACGCGAGACTTCGCGCAAATGCAGCATCAACTCGTACTGGCGCCAGGTCGCCTCATAGCCATCGCGGTCGGCCTTGTTGATGACGAATATCTCGCCGGCTTCGAGCAGGCCGGCCTTGACCGCCTGGACCTCGTCGCCAAGGCCGGGGACTCCAACGATGATCGTGGTATGGGCCAGGTTGACAACATCGATCTCGTCCTGCCCGACCCCGACCGTCTCGACGATCACGATGTCATAGCCCATGGCGTCGAGGACCAGACAGGCATCGTGGGTCGAGCGTGAAAGGCCGCCAGCTTGCCCGCGCGTACCAAGCGAGCGGATGAACACGCCGGGATCGAGCGTGTGACGGCCCATGCGGACCCGGTCGCCCAGAATGGCACCCCCGGTGAAAGGGCTGGACGGGTCGATCGCGATGACCCCGACGCGAAGCTCGCGCCGCCGCAGTTCCGTCACCAGCATGTCCGTAAGCATCGATTTGCCGGCTCCCGGCGGCCCCGTGATGCCGACGATCTGCGCGCGGCCGGTTGCCGGGAAGATATGCCGGATTACCGCCGCGCCGCGCGGGTCGCGGTCGTCCAGCCATCGGATCGCGCGTGCGCCCGCCGCTATCGTGCCCTTAAGCAACCCGTCCGCTATGGCATCGGTCATCCGATCAGGCCGCTTCCGAGGCCTGCCTTTCGGCCCACCAGTCCTGGAGATAGCGCACGATGTCACGCGTGTCCGCACCCATGGTGAAGATCTTGTGCACGCCGGCTTCGATCAGGAACGACTGATCTTCTTGCGGGATGACGCCGCCTGCCAGCAACAGCTTGTCGCCCGCACCTTGCTCGCGCAGGAGCCGGGCGAGTTTCGGCAAGTTGCGCATGTGCCCGGCGGAAAGGGTGGATATGCCGACGACATCGACGTCCTCCTGGATTGCGGCGGCCGCGACCATCTCCGGCGTCTGCTTGAGGCCGGTGAAGATCACCTCCATCCCCGCCTCGCGCAGCGCATGACCGATGATGGTCACCCCGACGGTGTGCGTGTCCATACCAAGTTTAGCGAGCAGCACCCGCAAACGGCGATCCGATCGTTCCTGCATCGCTGTCAGATTCCTGCAAGCTGGCTGTCGGGCGCGTGCACGCCGAAGACATCGCGCATCGCGTTGCACAATTCGCCATGCGTTGCGTAGACCTTGACCGCCTCCAGGCAGACCGGAACGAGGTTGCCGCCGTTCCGGGCAGCTTCGCGCACGCGTTCCAATGCGGCCTCGACGGCCGATTGATCGCGCCGCGCCCGCAGTTCGCGAACCTTTGCGACCTGCTGTTCCTCCATTTCGTCGTCGAGGCGGAATATCTCGATCTCCCGCTTCTCCTCGGCCAGGACGAGGTGGTTGACGCCGACCCACTTGCGGCGGCCTTCCTCCAGATCCTTGTGGCGCTCATATTGCTCGCGGCCCAGGGCGCGCTGGAAATAGCCGCTTTCGATGGCCTTGGTCGCGCCGCCCATGGCGAAGATCTTCTCCATCTCCGCGAAGGCGGCGTCTTCCATCTGCTTGGTGAGCGTCTCGACATAATAGGAGCCGGCGAGCGGATCGATCGTTTCCGCCACGCCCGTTTCGTGCGCGACGATATGCTGGAGCGCCGCGCCGACACGGATCGCCTCCTCGGCCGGCAGCGAATGGGCTTCGTCGTGCAGTGGCGTGGTCATATTCTCGCCGGCCCCGCCCAAGGCACAAGCGGTCGCCATGATGGCCAGGCGGCCAATATTGTTGAGTGGCTGCTGGAGTGTCAGAGCGATGGTGGTAGGCGAGGTCATGAGGCGTATCTTCAGCGCCTCCGGCCTCGTCGCGCCATAGCGTTCCTTCATCAGGCGGGCCCAGCACTTGCGGAAGGCCCGCAGCTTGCAGATGCCCTCGAAGAAATCCATATCGACGTTGACGACGAAATGGTTGAGATACGGCGCGACGGTGTCGATATCGAGACCTCGTTCCAGCGTCGCATCGATGTAGGCGCAGCATATCGCGAGGCTGAAGGCGATCTCCTGCACCGGGTTCGCCTTGGCGGGCTGTAGCTGGGCCGAAATGATTGACAGCGGCGCCCAGTTCGGATGGTTGCGGATGATATACTCGATCGCATCGGTCGCGATGCGCAACCCATGCTCCGGCGGATAGATATAGCGGCCGACACAAGTATATTCGATCAGGATGCCGTTGACGATGTGCAGGACGAATTCTTGCGGATCGATGCCCTTCTTCTCCAGGGCGGCGATGATCATGGCCAGGTTGACCGGCTGCGGCGCGTTGCACACGCTCATCAGATAGTTGAGCTTGTCGAACGGCAGGTCGAAGGCGCGTTCGAGATCCTCGAGGCTGTCGAGGGCCATGCCCGCGCGCCCGACTTCGCCTTCGACCATCGGGTCGTCGCTGTCGTAGCCGTTGGTCGTGGCAAGGTCGTATTCGAGAATGAGGCCGGACAAGCCCTGGTCCAGCATGAAGCGCGCGCGCTTCGCCCAGTCCTCGCCCTTCCCGAAGCCTGTGACCTGCGTCATCGTCCAGAAGCCGGAGCGGTGGCCGTTCGGCATCGTTGAGCGTGTGTAGGGATATTCGCCCGGAAAGCCGACATCCTTCATATAGTCGAAGCCCGCCGCGTCGAGATCGGCAGGCGTGTAAAGCGGCTTGATCGGCCACTTCAGCGCCTGTGTCGTGAATGGATCGCGTCGTTCGGGATTGGCCGCCACGAACAGCCCGCGCGTCTCGGCTTCCCAGCGTTCCGTCGCTGCGGCGATATTGTCGTCGGCAGACGTGAAAGCAGTGATCGGCTTGTTCATGCGGTGTTCTCCAGAAGCATCTTTTCAGCGACGTCCCACAGCCGTCGGGCGGCATCGGGATCGAGCGAGGCAGCGCTGACCCCCCACCCGGACGGCAGGGCCGGCGTCCAGATCGGCGCGACGGCGCAATCCTCCAGATAGAGGCCGCCGCGTCCCGCGAGTTCGGGCGCAGTGGCGGCCCACACCGGGGTGGCGGCGCCTTCCTCCGCGGTCTTCATGCGGCCCTGCGGCAGGGTGCCATCTTCACGGACCCAGCCAAGGCGCACCGCATCCTCAAAGGTGACGTGACGTCCCAGATTGGTGGCGACTCCGCCCGGCGTGGCGGCATTCATCGTGACGCCCAATTCGTGGTGGCGACGGCTATATTCCACGGCCAGCAGGTTGGCGCACAACTTGGCATGGCCATAGCCCTCGAATTTCTCGTAGTCCCGCCGGTCGTAGTTCAAGTCGTCGAGGCGCAGCCGAGCGAGCTGATGCGAACCGGAAGAGAGGATCACGACCCGGCCCTGGCACTTGGCCAGGTTCGGCAGGAGCAGCTCGGAAAGCAGAAAAGGGGCAAAATAGTTGACCGCCATCTGGCTCTCGAACCCGTCGTCGGTGCGGGTGAGTGGCGGTCCCATGAGACCGGCGTTGTTGATGAGCATGTCGAGCGGACGGTCACCCCAGCGACGAGCGAAGGTGCGGACGGACGCCGTCGACAAGAGATCGATTTCGGCCACCGCCGGCGCGGCCACGCCTCGGGCCGCTGCAATGTCTCCGGCGACGCGCGCGCCTGCTGCGACATCGCGCAAGGCCAGTGTCACTTCTGCACCGGCCCCGGCGAGCGCCGCAGCGATCGCGACCCCGACACCCGACGACGCGCCAGTCACGATCGCGCTTCGTCCGGTGAGCTCCAGCTCGCCGAGCACCATGTCGGCCGTCGGTACGGGCATTTCGCCATCCTGCCGATCCTCCGAGAGCATGCTCTCTCCTTGTCCGGACCAGTTTATGACCTCGCCGAGCCAAGGCCAATCGGCCAGGTGATGCGCTTGCCGATTCCGCCACGATTCGGTAATAAATGGCACGTTTTCGTAAGGACGATGCAGTGGCCATCCGCATCACCGACGCGCAGACCAGAGAAGATCTGGTGCAGGGGCGCCTCTCCCTGCCGGGCGTGATGGTCGAACTATGCGCATTTCCGGAAGTCCTGGCGGAGACCGTGCTGGTGATCGAGACGCAGGCTATTCTGTCGCTTGGCCTTTCGCGATTGCTGGCCGGTTCCGAAGGGCGCGTCGCGCGTGATCGAGCGACATCCTTCGTCCGCTTCGGCGCGCTCGGCTTTCGCCCGGCAGGCGTGCCGATGGAGATGCGGGTAGCGGGCGGTGCGTTCCACACGCTGCGCTGCCGGTTTGACGATTGGCGCATCGCCGACGCCATCGGAAAGCAGCCGATGGGCGAAGGCGCGCTGGCAGCGTGCTTCGACATACGTTCGCACGTCATGGAGGATGCGATGCTGCGCCTTGCGGTAGAGGTCGAGCAGTCGCACACGGACCGCGTGGCTCTGGCGGAGGCTCTGGTCGCGACGCTGCTCATCGACCTGAAACGCTATCTGGCGCAAGCGGACACTCGCGCGCAGCGCGACCGCGGGGGCTTGACGCCTCGTATGCTGCGCCTCGTACTGGCACGGATCGATATGGCTGGTCCGCCCCCCGACGTGAATGCATTGGCGGCCATCTGCGGACTGAGCCGCTTTCATTTCATGCGCTGCTTTCGCGATTCGATGGGAACCAGCCCCGGCTCGTTCGTACGACGCACCCGGATGACTCGCGCAAAGGCGTTGCTGGTAGCGGACGAGCGCAGGCCGCTGACCGACATCGCGCACGAGCTGGGCTATTCCGGCGCCCCGGCGTTCTGCGCGGCGTTTCGGCAGGAAGTCGGCAGGTCGCCGGCAGCGTACCGCATGTTGATGCGCTGATCCGCTCCAGCCGCGCCCATGAAGGTGGTTCGGACGCCAGCCTATAGTGACGATTGCCAAGCTCAAGGCCCACTTGGGAAAGGCCGCGCCGGATCTTTCGATGCCCTCTTCAAAGCCCTTGGCGACATCTGCCGGCTTTTCGAGCGGCACGATGCTCTCGAAGCGCCATCAACAGGTTGCCAAAGCTACCTTCGTGGTTGCCGTCTCCAGACTTTGACCGTCAGCCGGTCCGCAGCTCGGCCAGTTCCTGGGCCGACAGCTTGACCGCTGCCGCCTTCACGCTGTCGGCGATGCGGACGGGGCTCGATGCGCCGAAGATCGGGATGGTCTGCTGCGGCTGGTTGACGAGATAGGCCAGCACGATGTCGCTGACCGAGACGCCATGGCGTTCCGCGACGCGCCGCGCGGCCTCGAACCGCTCCTTGTTGGCGGGGTTGTCGTAGAAACCCTGGAGATGCTCCGGCACCGCGCCCTTCTCCACGAAGGAGAAATAGCCGCGGCTCTGCGCACAATAGGGGATGACGGTCAGGTCGCTGCCCTGCAGTGCGCCGCCATGATCCTCGAAATAGAGCCGATAGCCCTGCGCGGTCGCGGCTTCCTCATTGGGCTTGGCCAGGCCCCAGAAGGGCTGGACCGCGACAAAGCCTTCGCTGCCCTTGGACCGGGCATAGCCATTGGCCTCGAGCACGCGCGCCGCCGTCCAGTTGGACGCGCCGAACCAGCGGATCCTGCCCGCCGCCTTTGCCGCGACCAGCGCGTCGACGATCGGTCCGACCGGCGCCTCGACATTGTCCATGTGCAGCCAGTAGAGGTCGATCGTGTCGACGCCCAGATGCTCCAGGCTCTCGTTGAGATCGCTGTCGATATCGTCGGGCGTGACCCGGTTGCGATAGTCGCCGACACGCAAGTCGAAGAAACCGCCCTTGGTCGCGATGACGAAATCGGCGCGGTTCCTGCCCTTCAGCCAGGCGCCGACCGCGCGCTCGCTGGCGCCCTTGGGCGCGTCGGGGATCCAGTCGCCATAGGAGCGCGCGCTGTCGATGAAATTGCCGCCCAGCTCCGCGAACTTGTCGAGAATGGCGTTGGCGCCCGCCTGGTCAATCGCGGTGCCCAGCATGTTGGTCCCGTAACACAAGCGGCTGACGGTCAGGTCGGTCTTGGCGAGAGTGGCTTTTGAAAGCATGAAATATTCTCCAACGTCCTGAAAATCTTGAGTCGTGAAGTCGATTGATCAGCCAGAGACCGGCTGATTTAATGCGGTGGCCGTCGGAGTCCGTCCCGATCGCTGGCAGCGTCAGAGATGGGCATCGGCTTCGCCGCAGGCGATCCGCCAGCCGAGCATCGCGATCTCGCCGGCGCGGGCGCCGTGCCGGGCCGCCATGTCGCTCGAGGCATTGCCTTGGAGCGCCCGCTTGAGCACCCCCTGGCGGATGCCCGCGTTGCGAAACATCGCGAAAGCCAGCGCAAAGCTCCAGACGGCGGAATCGACCGGAGCCAGCCCGCGCCGCTTCCAATAGCGATCGAGGTAAGCCTGCTCGGAGGGGAGGCCCGCGGTGGCGAGGTCGGTGTCGGACAGGCCGCGATATCCTTCGGCGGTCACGCGCCACGCCATCATGTGCTGCGCCAGATCGGCGAGCGGATGGCCGAGCGTCGCTAGCTCCCAGTCGAGCACCGCAAGGATGCGCGGCTCGCGCGCGTCGAAGATCAGATTGTCGTTGCGATAATCGCCATGGACGATGGCGAGCCCTTCCAGCCCCGGGTCATGCGCGGGAAGCCATTCGATCAGCCGGTCCATCGCTGCAATCGGCTCGATTTCGCTCGCACGATATTGCTTGGTCCAGCGCGCGATCTGGCGTGCGAAATAATTGCCTGGTCGACCGAAATCTCCAAGGCCGACAGCGGCCGGGTCGACGGCATGCAGCGCCGCGAGGACGCGGTTCATCTCGTCATAGATCGCAGCGCGATCGGCAGGCTCCAGCTCCGGCAGGCGCGCGTCCCAGAAATTGCGACCGGTGACATGCTCCATCACGAAGAAGGGCGTGCCGACGATATCGGGATCCTCGCACAGCGCGAACGGCCGGGCGACGGGCACCGCGCCGCCCTTGAGCGCGTCGGTGACGCGATACTCCCGCTCGATCGCATGGGCGGACGGCAGCAGCGCGCCGGGCGGCTTCTTGCGCAACGCGAACCGGGGGATGCCGTCGACCAGCAACGCATAGGTAGGGTTGGACTGCCCGCCGGCAAATTTGCGGGCCTCGATGGCGCCGGCCGTCCCCGGCACATGCGCTCTGAGCCACGGGACGAGCCGCGTCAGGTCGAGGCGGTGGGGATCCGTCCCAGCTTCATCCATGCCTGGCGAGCTCAAGCTTGCCGATCTGATGGCGATGCACCTCGTCAGGACCATCGGCGAAGCGGATCTTCCGCGCATGGGCGTAATAGTTCGCCAGGAAAAAATCCTGGCTGATCCCGGCGGCGCCATGCGCCTGCATCGCCCAGTCGATCACCTGGCACGCCATATTGGGCGCTGCCACCTTGATCATCGCGATCTCGACCTTGGCGGCCTTGTTGCCGACCGTGTCCATGCGATGTGCGGCGTGAAGCGTGAGCAGTCGCACCTGGTCGATCATGATGCGAGCGTTCGCGATCCGCTCGAGGATCACGCCTTGCTCGGCGAGCGGTTTGCCGAAAGCGACGCGTGATTGCACGCGGCGGCACATCGCCCCAAGCGCGCGTTCAGCCATGCCGATCATGCGCATGCAATGATGGATGCGACCCGGCCCCAGCCGCGCCTGGGCGATCTCAAAACCACGGCCCTCGCCGAGCAGGATGTTCGAGCACGGCACACGAACATTCTCGAACATTATCTCCATATGACCATGCGGGGCATCATCATAGCCGAGCACCGTCATCGGCCGCAGCACGGTGATGCCCGGCGTGTCGCGGGGCACCAGGACCATCGACTGCTGCTGATGTTTGGGCGCGGCCGGATCGGTCTTCCCCATGAAGATCATGATGGCGCAGTCGGCCTCGCCCATCCCGGAAATCCACCATTTCCGGCCATTGATCACATAGTCGTCACCATCGCGAACGATGGAGCTTTCAATATTGGTGGCGTCCGACGAGGCGACCGCCGGTTCGGTCATCGCGAAGGCCGATCGGATCCGGCCATCGAGCAGCGGGACGAGCCATCGCTGCTTCTGTTCCGGGGTGCCGAACCGTTCGATCGTCTCCATGTTGCCGGTATCGGGCGCGGCGCAGTTGAACACCACCGGGGAGAAATGGACCCGGCCCATTTCCTCGCACAGCGGCGCATATTCGAGATTGGTGAGCCCCGCGCCATGATCGGATTGGGGCAGGAACAGGTTCCACAACCCCGCCGCGCGCGCCTTTTCCTTCAAACCATCGAGCAACGGCACATGGCCCCAGCGATCGCCCTCGGCGACCTGGCTGTAATAAAGCTGCTCGTTGGGGTAGATATGCTCGTCCATGAATGAACGCAGCCGCGCCAGCAGCTCTGCGGTGCGCGCGCTGTGATCGAAGCCGGTCGCGCCGGTCATCCGTAAAATCCCCGGCCCTCACCCGCCAAGCGGGCAAGCAGCGGCGAGGGCGACCAATATTCGTCACCATGTTCAGCACGGAAGCGCTCGATCGTGGCCAGGACCTTGTCGAGACCGATTTGGTCGGCCCAGAACATCGGTCCCCCAGTATAAGCGGGGAAGCCGAGCCCGTTGATCATCGCCACATCGATCTCGTGCGGGCGCGGCGCGACGCCCTCGTCGAGGATCTTGGCGCCCTCGTTAACCATGGCGTAGAGCAGGCGATCGCGGATCTCGTCCTCGCCGATCTCACGCAGCGTCAGCCCATGGCGCTTTGCATGCGCGGCGATAAGACGATCGGTTTCGGGATTGGGGCTGGCCTTGCGGTTCTCGTCATAGAGATACCAGCCCGAGCCGGTCTTCTGGCCGAGCCGCCCCGCGGCGACCATCTGTTCGGGGAAGTCGGCGCGCAGCTCACGGGCCGTCGCCGACGCGCTGCGCGCCTTGCGCGCGGCGGCCTGGACATCGAGCCCGGCAAGGTCGCCGAGCGCGAACAGCCCCATCGGGAAACCGAAGGACAGCACCACCTTGTCGATCACGGCCGGGCTAGCGCCTTCCTCGATCAGGAAGAAGCCCTCGCGCGAGCGTTTGGCGAGCATGCGATTGACGATGAAGCCGTCGCAGACGCCCGACAAGACGGGCAGCTTTCCTATACGCTTGCCAAACGCCATGATCGTCGCGACGACCTCCGGGTCGGTCTTCGCCCCCCGCACATTTTCGAGCAAGCGTATGACGTGCGCGGGGTTGAAGAAGTGCATCCCGCAGACATCGGCCGGCCGGCCTGACGCCTGGGCAAGCGCGTCGATGTCGAGATAGGACGTGTTGCTGGCGAGGATGGCGCCCGCCCGCGTCACTTCGCCCAATCGCGCGAAAACCGCCCTCTTGACGTCGATATTCTCGGTGACCGCCTCGATCACGAGGTCGGCGCTCGCCAGGTCGGCGGGATCGACCGAGCGGGCGATCAGGCCCAACCGCGCGTCCATCGCCTCCTGGCTCAGGCTTCCCTTGGCCACCGAGCTCGACCACATCTTGGTGATAGCTTTCATGGCCTCGTCGAGATGCGCCTCGTCGAGCCCGACAGCGACCACCCGCACACCGGCCGCCGCGAGCGCCATGACGATCCCCCGCCCCATCGACCCGAGCCCGATCACGCCCGTGCGCTCCACGCTTCGCTCGGCCGTTCCCGCGGGCAGGCCGGGTATTTTCGTCACCTCGCGTTCCGCGGAGAACACATGGCGGAGCGCCTTGGACTGCGGGCCCGCAATCGCCTCGCGGCACATCGCATATTCGCGTTCGAGCGCTTGGGCGAACGGCATTTGATAACCGAGCCTGATTGCATCGAGCGCAAGCAATGGCGCGATCTGGCCGCGCTGCTTGCGTCCGATCGTCTTGCGCGCCGCATCGAACAGCGCAGGATCGTCGTCAGGCATGGCCAGGCTGGCGGCGCTGCGCGACGCTGCGCCCGACGCCAGCAGTTCTTCGGCATAAGCCCATGCGGCAGTGGCGAGATCTCCGTCGGCGAGTCGATCGACGAGCCCCGCAGCGGCGGCTTTGGTTGCCGTGATCTGCTCGCCGCCGGTGATAAGCTCGATCGCGACTTCGAGACCGGCAAGGCGCGGAACGCGCTGGGTACCGCCGGCTCCGGGCAGAAGGCCCAGCTTGACCTCGGGAAAGCCGAAACGGGCTGCCTTGTCGGCAATCCGGTAATGGCAGGCGAGCGCCAGTTCGAACCCGCCGCCCAGCACGGTGCCGTGAACCGCGGCGACCACCGGTTTTGCCACGGCGTCGAGACCGGCGATGACTTTGGGAAGGGTCGGTTCGGCCATCGGCTTGCCGAACTCCTTGATATCCGCACCCGCGACGAAGGTCCTGCCGGCGCATCGGACGATCAGGATCTTGAGCGCGGGGTCGGCGGCGAACCGCTCGATCGCGTCGGCCAAGCCGCGGCGCACCCCCGCGGAGGTCGCGTTGACCGGCGGATTGTCGATCAGCGCTTCGGCGATGGCGCCGTCGCTCCGGAAGGTCACCAGTTCGTTCATGTCGATCATCCTCTATATCTCGCTTTTGACGGTCAGGATGACCTTGCCCTGCGCGCGTCGTTCCATGACGTGATTGAGCGCCTCGATCGTCCGATCCAGCGGCAGCACCCTGTCGATTTTCGGGTTGATGCGGCCCTCGGCCACCCAGCCGAGCAGGTCCGCAACGTTGCGGCCATGGTGTGCGGGATCGGCACGCAAGGCATTGCCCCACAGCACCCCCAGCGAGGCTGCGCTCTTGAGCAGCAGCAAATTGGCAGGAATCGCCGGGATGTCGCCCGCTGCGAAGCCGACCACCAGATGGCGTCCGCCCCACGCCAGCGCCTTCACCGCGGTGATCGTGGCCGCGCCGCCGATTGGATCGAACACCACGTCGACACCCCTACCGCCGGTGATCTGTTTGAGCCGCTCGCGCAAATCTTCGCTGCGATAGTCGATCGTTTCGGCTGCGCCGTAGCTCCGCGCCAGCGTCAACTTTTCGGGGGTCGACGCCGCGGCGATCACCCGCGCGCCCATCAATACGCCGAGCTCGACCGCGGCCAAGCCAACGCCGCCGGCGGAGCCCAGCACCAGCATCGTCTCTCCCGCCCGAAGCGCCGCGCGATCCTTGAGCGCATGATAGGACGTGCCATAGGCGATTAGCATTCCCGCCGCCTGCGACGCGTCAACCCTGGCCGGCAAATGAAAGACCTGCGTAGCGGGCACGCGCACCTTTTCCGCGAAGCCGCCGCTCCCGCTGAACGCCACCACGCGATCGCCCGGAGCAAAGCGGGTGACATCGCTGCCGACCGCCTCGACCAGCCCCGCTACCTCGCTGCCGGGAACGAACGGCAGCGCCGGCTTAGTCTGGTACTTGCCCTGCACCATGAGCCCGTCGGGAAAGTTAACGCCGGCGGCGAGGACCGCGATTCGCACGTCTTGCCCCCCGATATCGGGAATCTCGGCCTCGCCGATTCTGAGCGCCTCGATCGGCGCGAACCGGTCGCATATCGCTGCCTTCATCATCCATCCAGACGTTTGTATGAAACGATTGTTTGATGGCATATCTAAAGGAGCGTCTGGAGCGCAAGGAGATTTTCTCGATCGCACGCGCCGACTTCTTGAGAAATCGACGTTGACGAACGAACGTTTCAATCGACTGTTTGACAAGGTGCTTCCGGCCTGTTTATTCCCGGAGCCAACGAGGAACGCACGGGCATGGAAAGAGCGGGAAAAGTGATCGCGGGCGGCCGCCAGGGCGAGAGCGATCCTGCTGCGGACACGGCCAAGTGGCGGCTCTTCCTGGCCGCCGAGGCATTGATCGCAGAGCGCGGATTTGAGGCGGTTTCATCGCGCGACATCACCGCGGAGGCGCGCGTCAACCTCGCATCGATCAACTATTATTTCGGCACCAAGGATCGCCTGCTGCTCGAGATCTTCAAGGTGCGGGCCAGCGAACTGAATCGGGAACGCGCCGCGTTGCTGCGTGCTGCGACCGATCACGACCCGCGCGACGCGCGCGCCATCCTCCGGGCGCTGATCGAGCCCCCAACCCTGTGGATCAGCGATGCGCGAAAGACCGCGTTGCGGTTTCTCAATCGGGCCCGCAGCGAAGGCCCCCCCGAAGTTCGGGAAATCATCCGCACCGACGTCGGCCATATCACGCGATTTGTCGATGCGCTGGAAACGGCGCTGCCCAATCTGCAGCGTGACGAGATCATCTGGCGCCTCCATTTCGCGCTTGGAGTGCTGCATCATAACAGCGCCGCGGATTATGCGCGGCTGGATATTCTATCCAACGGCCGCTGCACGCCCGACGATCGCGAGGCCCTGCTCGGACGCCTGCTCGATTTCATATCGGCCGGCTTCGCCATTTGACCGCCGCACGCGCCGGCCCGCCATCGAACCGATCATCCCTTCATAGAGTTGCGCATGCATGATCGGAGGATCGATGTCGGGCGGGTGACGTTGCGAGCGGTGGAGCAGGGCGAGGGCCCCCTCGTTCTGATGATCCACGGCTTTCCCGGCCTGGCCTATTCGTGGCGGCACCAGATGGCTCCGATTGCGGAGGCGGGTTTCCGCGCGGTCGCGATCGACAGCCTAGGCTATGGGAAGAGTGACCGCCCGCTCGATGCAGCGCTGTACAGCTCGGAGCGGATGCAAGACTATCTGCTTGAGATTCTCGATGCGTATCGGGCCGAACGGGCGTTCGTCATCGGTCAGGATTTCGGCGCGCAATATGCGTGGAACCTGGCCGTGCGCTCGCCCGACCGGGTCAGCGGGCTCGTCGCCACCATCCCTTACGACTATGATATGGCGGGCCGCGGGATGCTGGGCAGCGCTCCGCGCCTCGATCCGGATGCCCCTCCGCCAGCGGAGGCGTCGTCACCCGACCGGCTGCCGAGCGAGCGTTTCGCGGCCATCGCCGAGCAGCATTTCGTTCATCTTCATTATTTCCAGCAAGTGGGGCCTGCGGAGCGGGAACTCGGAGGAGCCGCCCGCGAGTTCCTGAGGCGCCTGTTCCATGCGCTTAGCGCGGACGGCGACCTTTGGAGCTGGAAGACCGTGGGCACCAGGGGCAGCGGCTATCTGAACGCATTGCCGCCCGCGCCAGCGCTCCCCTGGGACTGGCTGAGCGAGGACGAGTTCGAACATTTCGTCGCGGAGTACGACCATCCCGACCCGGCGCGGCGGTTCATAGGCGGATTGAACTCCTATCGGACGGCCGACGCCAATTGGACCAGCGGAGCGGCGTTCGCCGACGCCGACGTGGAGACGCCGGCCTTGTTCGTCTATGGAGCCCGGGATCCCTCCTTCGGATTTTTCCCCGATTGGGAGCCGCGGCTGCGCGCCCGCGTGCCCGGCTTGCGCGACATCGTCGCGATCGAAGGCGCCGGCCATTTTGCGCAGCAGGAGCGGCCCCAAGCGTTCAACGCGGCGGTGCTCGCCTTCCTGAGGGAGATTAACGGCTGAAGGCGGCGAGGCGTGAGCCCGTCAGACCGCGCTGCCAGGGCATGCGAAGCCGATGCACCCGCTCGTCATAGCATTTTCATCGCCACCATGTCGGGCCGCGCGCGGGTCGGTGCCGGCCCGGCATGGGAAGGGGCAGCACTCTGCCTTCGGCCAGGTTGGATGACGGGCGGCAGGTCGCCCCGCCGCCCGTCATCCATCACGATCAGAAGTTGAAGCGGCTCGTCAGGCCGAACTCGCGCGGGTTGGTCGCGTTGATCAACCGGTATCCCGAACGATAAGGCGCGCCGGGGGTCTGCGTGGCGATCTGGGACTCGTCGATCGAGATCCTCGTGATCCGCCGCTGGTTGAGGACATTCTTGACGAATGCGCTGATCTCCCAGCGTTCGCCGAAGCGGGCGCCGACGAACAGATCGATCAGCGTCCGGCTCGGCAGTTCGAACGCGGTCCGTTCCGAGAAGACCGAAGGACGGTAAGTCAGCAGACCGCGGACAAAAGGCTCGGCCGCGCCCACAGTCGGCAGACGCAGCTCGGTCGATGCGGTCAGGCTGAAATTGGGCAGATCCGCAAGGCGGCGATAATGGCAGAAGCTGACATTGCCCGAACCGGAGATGCGCGCCGCGCCGATCCCGTCGGGGACGCCATCGCCATTGAAGTCATTGCACGGCAGCAATACGCCCTTCTTGTAGCGTGCCTTGGTGTACGAGGCGTTGAGAGCGATATCCCAGAAATCGGTGGGGCGCGCGTCAATGCTCGCCTCGATTCCCTTCACCGTAGCGTCGCCATTATAATTGAAGTCGAATGTGCCGTTGGTCGGAGGCTGGTCGGTCGCATTGTTGATCGGCGGGCCGGCCGGGTTGCACTGGTTGAAGATTTCGGGGCAGTTAAAGTTCACGACCGGAAAGCGCGACAGGAAGCCGTCGAACTTCTGATAGAAGGCCGACAGCGTGTAGCCCAGGCGCCGATCGAACAGCGTCCCCTTCACGCCGATCTCGAACGAGTCGGTCTTTTCCGAGGAGCTCGCGATCAGATCGTTTGACACTCCCACGGGAACAGCGACGCCGACGCTGCCCGAGCGGAAGGAGTGACCATAGGACAGATAGGCGGTCAGGCTGCGGCTGGGCTGCCAGGTCAGCGTCGCACCGCCGGTCACCGGACGATTGTCCTGGTTGCGCAACCCGGCCGGGATGCCGGAAATGGCCGAGGTGAACGGATCGACAATCCCCGGGAAGCCCGGCGAGGTCACGACGACGTCCGATACGCGCGTGCTCTTGTCGATCGTGTAGCGGAGGCCGCCCTCGAGCGTGAACTGCCCGACCTCGGCGCGCGCGCTGGCGTTGAACGACCAGATTTCGGCATCGACGGGGATCGTGGCTACGCTCGAAATCGGCAGGAAGAGGCCCGCGGAAATCGGGAACGGCCCGAAGAAGCTGTCCGAACGCTGGCGGCTGACGGTGGTGCCGGTGGTCTTCTGGTAGAAGGCGCCGAGCCCCCAGCCCAAAAAGCCGTTATCGTTCGAACTCAAGCGCAGTTCGGCGGTTTTGACGTAGAACGGCACCTTTATATTCTGGGTGCTCATATAGCCCGGAATGGCGTTGGCCCCGTCGCCGTCGAGCGTGGCATGCAGCTTGCTCGCCTGATAGCCGCCGACGAAGGCGAGCGTCGCCGGGCCGAGATCCCAATTGGCGTTGAGATTGACGAGGTGGGACTCATTCTCGAACCGCGCGACACCATCGGTCACCGATGCATAATCTTTCAGGCGGATCGGCGGACCCGACGGCGTCGGATCGCCGAACGGCACGGCCACCGGCGTGTTTCCGGGACCGGCTACCTGCTGAAACTGCCGGTTGTCCTGGTACAGATACTGATAGGTCAGAAAAGCCGTGAAGTCAGCGCTCGGCTTCCAGCCAAAGGTGACACGGCCGCTCTGCGTGCGGCTGCGCGAATGTTCGTCGCGAGTCAGGTTGCGGACCTGGTTGAGACGATTGCCGTCGACCACCCCCGCGACGCGGATCGCGAAGCTATCCGAGAAAGGCAGCGAAACGCCGAACTGGGCGTTGTAGGCGTTGCGATCGGTGCCGGTGGCCTGGGCGTAGCCCGTCACATGATCGAAATCGGGCCGTCGCGTGGCGATGGTTATCGCGCCGCCGGGCGACGACAGGCCGCGCAGCAGGCCCTGCGGGCCGCGCAGAACCTCAATCTGGCCGATGTCATAGAGCGCCGTGAAGATCGTCTGAGGGTTGGTCGGCACTTCGTTGAGATAGGTCTGGACGGTCGGGCCCGTGCCCTGGTCGGGATCGAAGCCGATGCCGCGCAACGCGATCGTGTTGTTGCGTCCGGTCGTGTTGGTCAGGTCGAGGCCGGGCGCCAGACGGCCGATATCCTTGGTGTCGAACAGATTATACTTTTGAAGCTCTTCGCCCGTCGCCACGTTGAGGCTCATCGGCGCATCCTGCAGCGACTGGGCTCGACGCGAAGCCGTCACAACGATTTCGGCCGGATCTTCCGCCGCGACTTGGGGCGATGCGGCGGCCGAACCGGCGTCCTGCGCCAGAGCCTGGCCCGCCCAAAGAACCGCCAACACCGAGGCGCCGGTCCGGATTGCATAGCTTACTTTCAACTTCCCCTCCCTAGGAGGCGGCGCACGGCCGCGTCTGCACGATGCGGCCCTTTGCCGTGAGCTTATTAATATGACAAGTGCTTTTAAATTCTACGCGCATGCGAGGGTTGCGGCTTCAACGCCAGTCGCCTCGTGACGCCGGCTTGCAATTTGGACGATAACGTCCAATATAGCATATTGCAACAAGAGAGGCTGCTTTTATGCGTATTTTGCCATTTGCCGTATTGCTGTCGTTCTGCGCCGTTCCTGCGCTGGCACAGGCCCCGGCCGCCGCGCCGGCCGCTGCCGCGGCTACGACCAAATATTCGACGTCGGAAACCGAGCTCGGCATCCTGCTCGACGATCCAGCCGCCAAGGCGATCATCGAAAAGCATATTCCCGGCATGACGACCAATGAGCAGGTCGATATGGCGCGGGGGATGACGCTCAAGACGATCCAGCAATATTCACCCGACGAAGTGACCGACGCCCGCCTGGCGGCGATCGACGCCGATCTGCAGAAAATCTCGCGATAAGTTGCGAAAGGGCCTTCGTCGTCCGCCGACGGCGAAGGCCGAGCTCGCGAGCGGCAGCATTCTAACGCGACGCGGCCGCGCTTTGCTCGCGAAAGACATTGACGAGGCCGCGCGCGCGGCCGGGGGTAGCACCGCGCGTATCGCTTTCAGCACCGCCGGCTATCGCGCGCCATCGCCTTGACGCAGCGACCGTCATGCTCCGCGGCCGCGACAGCCCGATTCGATGCGATAGACGCGGCGGTTGATGGCCCCCCAGTCGACCGCAAGGATGTTGCTTTTCGGCGATCACCACCAAGTCGCGTAGAGCGCGATCAGGATCAGGATGACACCCAGCCCCGCGAGATTGAACGAGACGGATGTGGCGGACGACACGTCAGCGGTCACAATCCGATTGGCCTCCGCCCCGGCTGGACGGACCAGCGAGACGATCACCGCTAGCGCGAGCGCCATGAAGAAGACGATCAGCATGCGGTCCAGGAAGGGGATCGCGTTGAGCGGCGCCAGCAGGGGAACCCCCGCCGCGGTCCAATCGAGCCAGAACAGGGTCGACAGCACGACCGACGCGATAGCGGCGGTGATCGCGCCCGCCTCGCTGGCGCGCGGCCAGAACAGCCCGAGCAAGAAGATGACGGTGATGCCCGGGGTGAAGAAGCCCGAAAATTCCTGGATGAACTGGAACGCTTGCTCGGCGCTGCCGAGCAGCGGGCGCGCCGCGACGATCGCGATCAGGATCGCGATGGTGGCTGCGACGCGGCCCACCAGCACCAGCCGGCGTTCGGCTCCACTGCTGCCGATTCCATCCTCGGCAGCCGACACCAGACCCTTGCGCTTGGCATAGAGATCGAGGGTGAAGATCGTCGCGATCGAATTGATCTTGGACGCGGTCGAAGCGATGATCGCGGCGATCAGCGCGGCGAACACCAGTCCCAGCAGGCCCGGCGGCAGCAGCCGCATCATCGTCGGATAGGCATCGTCGGGGCGCGCTAGATCCGGCGCCAGCACCACCGCCGCGATCCCCGGCAGCACGATCACCAGCGGCATCAGCAACTTCAGATAGGCCGCGAAAACGATGCCCTTCTGCGCCTCGGACAGCGACTTCGCCGCCAGCGCGCGCTGGATGATATATTGGTTGAAGCCCCAATAGCTGAGGTTGGCGATCCACATCCCGCCGATCAGCACCGATATTCCGGGCAAGTCCTTGTAGAAGGGGTTGTCGGGCGACAGGATCATGTCGAACTTCTCGGGCGCGCGCCGCGTCAGCTCGGCGAAACCGGCGATCGCCCCGTGGCCGCCGCCGATTTCCGCCAGCGCGAGATAGGAGACCGTCAATCCCCCCAGCACCAGCAGCGTCACCTGGACGATGTCGGTCAAGGCCACCGCGCGCAGGCCGCCGCGCAATTGATAGACCAGCGCGAACAGGCCGAGCCCGGCCAGCGCCACATTCTGATCGACGCCCGCGACCTGCGTCACCGCGAGCGAACCGAGCCAGATGATCGAGGTGAGGTTCACGAAAATGTAGAGCGCGAGCCAGAACACGGCCATCAACGTCCTGATCGACGGACCGTATCGCTGCTCGAGGAACTGCGGCATCGTGTAGATCTCGTTGCGCAGGAAGATCGGCAGAAAGAACTTTCCTACGATCAGCAGCGTCAGCGCGGCCATCCATTCATAGGACGCGATCGCGAGGCCCAGCGCATAGCCCGATCCCGAGGCGCCGACGATCTGTTCGGCGGAGATGTTGGCGGCGATCAGCGACGCGCCGATCGCCCACCACGGCAGTGATTTGGACGCGAGGAAATAGTCGGAACTGTCCTTCTGGTGCCCGGCTTTGTCGCGGGACACCCATTGGGCCAGCCCGAAGATGCCGATTGCGTAAGCGACAACCACGATCAGGTCGATGGTAGAAAGATGCACCTGTCACTCTCCTTGTCGCTCTCGCCGGCCAAAGCGCCTCCGGCGAACGAAAATCCGCAGCCGGCGAAGCGGTACGCTGGCAAACCCCGCGTGCCCGCGTCGACCTCGAAAAGCTGCCCCGCCTCGATCACGTCGCCGCCACTCGCCGACGTGATGTAGAGACGATCGAACGATGCCCCCCGAAGGCGCAGCTCGTGATCTGGCTGGCCGGTAGCGGGATACAGCGATCGCGCGTCGCGCCGGGCGGAAAACAAGGTCGGGCGGCACCCGCAAGGCGAAAACGGTCGCTGGACAGGATGGCAGCGACGTGCTGATCGCTCGCGATCTTGCCGACGATGGCGATGGGAATAGTCACGTCCGTTCCGGTTCGTTGGCGCGCTCTGTAAGCACGAGCGCGCTATGGATCAGGTCTCGCATCGAGGTGCGCGCCAGCGCTGCATCACCGGCGACAATCGCATCGCGTACTGCAGCATGCTCTCCAATATTCGCAGTACCGCCCGCAACATGGTTAGTGAGGCGGATCGAGACATGGAGAGCGGTGGCCACCATGTCGCGGAACTGAACAAAGAACGCGTTGTTGGACGCTCGAAGGACCGCAACATGAAAAGCGATATCCGCCTTCAGCATATCATACCGCCCGCGTTGAGCGTCGACCATCCATCGCAAGCCCTCGTCGATCGCGTCGTGCTGCGCGGGGGTCGCGCGCTTCGCGGCAAGCGCGGCGGCCTCAGGCTCGACGCCGAGGCGGAGCTCGTTGAATTGTCTCAGCAGGTCGAGCGACATTTTGCACTCGAACAACCATTGCAGCACGTCGGGATCGAATAGGTTCCACGCTTCCTGCGGCCGCACAAAAGTTCCCTGCTTGGGCCGCGCGCTGAGCAGGCCCTTGGCGGTGAGCATCTTTATCGCTTCGCGCGTCACCGAGCGACTGATCCCGTGCGCCTTGATGATATCCGCCTCGCTCGGAAAAGGCCGGTCGGCATATTCGCCGACGACGATCGCGCGTCCCAGCATATTCTGCAGGCCGTAAGTAAGGTTCCGCCCGAATTCTTCCTGCACGTCCATGCCTCGTTCTGCGGAAATTGGATCCGCGCCCCGCCCCGCCTGCAATCCGGTCCCCCCTGGCTCGCGCGTCACAACGCTAAGCGGTCGCGAGGGCGTCATCGTTGCATTGCGGCGGCGAGCTTGCAACAAGGAGCCCATGTCAGAGATTGCCCATCTCGGCGCGGGCCGTGGCCGACCGAGCCTTGCGCGCGCCGCCGCCATCGAACGGTCGATCTTGGCGGCCGCGGGCCAGCTCTTCCTGCGCGAAGGGTTCGATATCGTCACGATGGAGCGCATCGCCGCCGTCGCCGCCGTTTCGAAGACGACGCTGTATGCGCGCTTCCCCTCCAAGGAGCGGCTTCTGGATGCGCTCATCCGGGACCGCGTCGCGCAATGGTCCGCCATCGCCAGCGGCCGCGATCATCTGATGACCGACGATATCGGCGACCGCCTGCGCCATCATGCCTGCACCATCGCCGCCACGATGCGCCTGCCCGACGTCGAGGCGTTTGTCCGCCTGCATTTCGCCACCGCCCAACGCTTTTCCGAACTGGCGCGCGCTATGTACGAAGCCGGTTATGTTTATATCGTGGATTCCGTGCGACGCGACATCGAGCTGTTCGGAAGCCGTGACGGACGTCCAATACGCGATGCCGACAGCGTCGCCCGTCATTTCGTTGCCGCCATCACCGGATGGATTCTGCAGGAAAGCGCTGGTCGTGCCTTGAACGATGCCGAGGTTGAGGCCGCTGCGCTGCGCTGCGCCGAGCTGGTGCTGGCTGCCCGCGACCATTGGTGAGGGGGAACGGGGCGGCACGGCGAGCATCGCGGGGTCAATCGCGGACGGCGATTTCTCGACCACTCCGACACCGTGATCCTTCCAGCCCCCCGGCCCAGCCGATCGCGCCGGCGATCATGTCGCGATGGGCAGGCTCGGCGTAGGCCGACGCCGGGTGGCCGAGCGCCGAGTAGAAGGCCCGGCCGTTGCCGACACAATGCAGCCAGATCATCGGATGGTCCGCGCCCATGGCAATGTCGCGGCCTTTCCCGAAGGGCAACAGCTTCATGACCGGCCGATAGCTGCGCTCGTCGATCCGCGCGAGGATGTGATAACCCTTGTCGCGCGGGTTCGAGGCGAAGGAATACCACTCGTCGGTGCGAACCCAGTTCGGGCCAAGATGCCGCGTGGCGGGATGCGTGCGGTCCTCGACGATCAGCATCGCCTGCTGAAATTGCGGGCCCATCGTATGCCCGATGAACTGCGCGCCGATCAGGTCGTCGACATACCAGCGCCATGCATATTCGGGATCGCCGCCCGATCCATGCAGCCCGACGAAGCCGCCGCCGGCTTCAAGCCAAGTTCGAAAGGCCCGCCGCTGCTCGGGCTTCAGCACATCGCCGCTGACGCTGTTCCACACCACCGCGCTGAAACGCGACAATTGCTGCGTATTGAACACTGCGGCATTTTCGGTGACGAAGCTCGCCCAACCGCGCGCGCGCGCGATCTCGACGAGCGCCTTGTTCGCAGCAGCGATCTGGGGATCGTCGCGGAAGCCGTTGGTCTTCGAGAAGATCAGAATGGCGGGCCCCTTGGCCAGGGGAGGGATCGTCGGCGGGGTCGTGTCGTAGCTTCGGCCGATGCCGAAGGCCAACCGTCCAAAATTGCCCGGTCCTATCGCTGCGACGGTCAGCGCGATCAGCGTCAGCACGCCGCCCACCACGATAATCGCCGTCCACTTCAACGCCCGTTTCATCGATCCTCCCCCTTGTTCTCGAGATCCGCATGATCAGCGGGCAGGGCAGCTGCGGCCATGCCCGCCTGAATTGGACGGCCTCGTCCGCTTTAACCAGTTAGCGCCGCATGTAAAAGATGCTGTCCGCTCAGGCGCGCGCACCGGGCCGCTCAACCGTCGAACCGCACGCCCCGCGGCCACGCTGGCTCAGGCCGCGGCGGCGCTCCGCCCGGCCTGACGTCCGAAAAAGGTGCAATCGGCGAGGCTGAGCCCCGAACTATAACCATGGCCCCAGGCCGGCAGCCCCGAGGTGCAGCGCCCGGCCGCATAAAGACCGGCTATGGCGCGTCCGGCGCGATCGAGCACCTCGCCACGGGGGGAGGTGCGTAGCCCGCCGAGCGTGAAAAAGCTGAAATAGCTGGTCTCGAAATTGAGCTCCAGCGCCACGAACGGGGCCTTATCCAGCGGCGTGAGGATCGGCGGCCGCTTGTGGAACAGCGGATCATTCCCCTCGCGGGCATGCTCATTGTAGAACGCCATGGTCGCGCTCAGCGTGCCTGGCGCCATTCCCAGCTCTCCCTCGACCTCTTCCCAGGTCTCGCCGGTGCCTGCGACCGTCAATCCCGCCATCTCGAGGGGCTGATCGAAATGCGCGATATCGAGCAGAAGGTATACGCGGTCGCCGAGCTGGTCGACCGCACAACGGCTGACCCGGCCATGATAGCAGTCCTCGTTGATAAAGCGCTGCCCCGCCTGGTTGACGAACACGCCATAGGCCTGCGGTTCGGGCATGGTCCACGGACAGGTCGTGAAGAACTGCTCCATGTGGATAGCGTCACCGCCTGCACCCACCCCGAGCTCGATGCCCACCCCGTCATCCTGATCGCCGATCGGAGAACTTATCTTGAAGGTCTCGGGGCAATAGCGGCGGCGCATCTCCTCGTTGAACGCGAACCCCCCGGTGCATAGGATCACGCCCTTCTCGGCCTTGACGAAGCGGTTCACATTATCGATCCGCACCACCACCCCGACGACGCGTTGATCCTGGCCTTGGACAAGCGCGACGGCGCGCGCATCGGACACCACCTCGACGCCCAGATCACGCGCCCGCCGTTCAAGTATGTCGACCAGCGGCCGGCCGCCACCCCACCCGACATGCGCGATCACATGCCCGCGCGGCGCGGGCTTCGCGATGCTCACAAAGGGATGCGCCGCCTCGCTTCCTGACCAGATCAGCGTCGAGTCGTCGGCCGGCTCGATATGCTTGCCGGGCAGATAGTTGCCGCGATAGGGGACGCCTTGCGCCTTCAGCCATTGGTAATGGGCGAGCGATTCGCGCGCATAAAGATCGCATTTGGCTTCGTCGGCGCAGGGGCCGCCGGCAGCCTTGAGATAGGCGGCAAAATCCTCGGTTGCGTCTTCGAACCCGGCCGCGCGCTGCGCATCGGTGCCGCCATTGCCGCCGATGTAGATCTCACCACCCGACAGCGCGGACGCCCCTCCGCTGCCCGATCCGCGTTCGAACAACATTACCCGAGCACCGGCGCTCGCCGCCTCGATCGCCGCGCACGCGCCCGCCGCGCCGAAGCCGATGACGGCCACGTCGGTCTCGAAATCCCAGCTTTCGATCGTCTCCGCCGGCACCGGCCGGTAATACGACAGCTTCACCATGTAATTGCTCCTCTCGCGGCCCGATCGCCGAGGATTCGACGGGTCTGCCGGCGGCGTTCAACGCGCCGGCGCATTGCACATCATCTCGCCCGACGGGAAGACCCTACGACCTAAGACCCTGCGACACTGCGGCGGCGCTCCAGTAAGTTGAAATCGAAGTTCCAGGCGGCTAGCCCGAGACCGTGTAGCCGCCGTCCACATAAAGGGTCTGTCCGGTTATCCAGCTCGCGGCCGGGCTCGTCAGGAACAGGATCGCGTTGGCGATGTCCTCGGGCTCACCCAGCCGGCCAAGCGGCGTGCGCGCTAGCGCGGGCGCCATCCAGTCATCCTGCTCGAACGTCCCTGCCGTCATCCCGCTCCGGGTCAGGCCGGCCGCCACCGCGTTCGCCCGAATGCCGCGCGGGCCCCATTGCACGGCCATGGTGCGCGTCAACCCGACCAGTCCGGTCTTCGCCGCGCCATAGCCGGGCACGATACCGATGCCGAAGAAGCTGCTCATCGATCCGATCCCGATCACCGAACCCCCGCCCGTCAGCCGGCTGGCCGCCAGCAGATCGAGGGTCCGCCGGGCCAGGCGGAACGCCGAATTGAGCAGCATGTTCACCGCGCGATCGAAGATCTCGGGCTCCCATTCGTCGAGCCCCAGGCTCGGCAGCGCAATACCGGCATTGTTGATCAGAATATCGAGCCGCGGCAGCGCCGCGGCAACCGCGTCGATGCTGGCATGGTCCTCGACGTCGAGCTGCAGGTAGCGATAATCCGACAGATCGCAGGCATAGTCGGCGGCTGCAGCGCGCGTGCCGGTAATCGCGACGTCGGCGCCGGCGGCGCGGTAGGCCGCGGCGGTCGCCGCACCAATTCCGCTCGTCCCGCCGGTAACGAGCACAGCGGCGCCCGAATAGTCATAAGCTGGCAAAGTCATAGCCCCTCCACGTCAATCATCGCGCCGCCCTGGTTTGACGGCGACGGCCAAACCGAGGTGCTCCACGGCGGCCCCGGCGTCGCCACCCGCCACACCCGCGTGGAACAGCTGGACGCGCGCTCGTGCGGATATCGGCGTAGCTGCATTTTTTATGGATCGGCGAAAAAAACTGGACGCAATCGCGGCAATGACCGACAAATTGACCGCATAATGCGTTGTACGCCGCGTCCAGCATAGCGCAAACAGGCCTAGCCAGCCAACCAAAGGAGAATGAGAATGCCGATCGATCCGCAGATCGAAGCCATGTTCGCAGGCCAGCCCGAATGGCCCCCGATCCGTAGCATCCCGGTCGATCAGCTGCGCGAATCGGTTCGCAATGCATCGACGATGCTCCCGCCTCCCCCGGTGGCGCTGGCGTCGGTCACCGATCGGACGATCCCCGGCCCGGCGGGCGAGATCCCGGTACGCATCTATACGCCCGAAGGCGGCGGCCCCTTCCCGGTGATCGTCTATTTCCATGGCGGTGGCTTTGTCGTCGGAGATCTCGACACGCAGGACATGATCGCACGCGGGCTTGCCGGAGGAGCATCCAGCATCGTCGTCTCGGTCGATTATCGCCTCGCCCCCGAACATAAGTTTCCAGCGGCTCCGGAAGACGCCTGGGCCGCGACGCAATGGGCTGCGGCGCATGCAGCCGAGCTCGGCGGTGATCCCGCGTTGCTCGCCGTCGCCGGCGACAGCGCCGGCGGCGTGCTCGCCAGCGGGGTGGCGCTGCTGGCGCGCGATGCGGGCGCGCCGCGGCTGGCGGCGCAGATCAACTGGTACGGCCCGGCCATTCATCCGATCCCGGAGAAAGGATCGGCGATCGAGTTCGCCGACGGACCGATATTGCGCGCGGACGACGCCCATTATTTCTGGGAGCTCTATCTCTCGAGCGATTCGCAATATGACGACATCCGCGCCAGCCCGCTCAAGGCGGCGAGCCATAAGGGACTGGCGCCCGCCTTCATCGCCACCGCCGAATGCGATCCGATCCGCGACGCGACCGAGGATTATGCAGAGGTGCTTCGCAATGCCGGGGTCGAGGTAGAGGCGAAGCGCTATCCGGGCATGGTCCATGGCTTCGTGTCGTGGGTCGCCTTCCTGCCGGGTGCCCAGGCGGCGATGGCCGACGCCTGCGCCTTCCTGAAGCGCCAGTTCGCGACGGCGCGTCAGCCGGCCTGAGTGACAGCATGCCTGCGTGCCGTCAGTCGATGGCGCGCAGGTCCGCGCCCCGCGTCTCGGATGCCGCCGCCGTGGCCGCCAAACTGATTGCAAGGCCAGCGATCACATAGCCCGCCACCGCCCATGTGCCGCCGGTCAGCTTGAACAGCGACAGCGCGATCAGCGGCGCGAGCGACCCCGCCAAGATCGATGTCGCCTGATAGGCGATCGAGGCTCCCGAATAGCGCAGCCGCGTCGGAAACAGTTCGGCCATCATCGCGCCCTGCGGCGCATACATCGCGCCGTGCGCGACCATCGCCACGCTGATCGCCACTGCGATGCTCAACGCGCTCCCCTGGTCGAGCAGCATGAAGAAGACCAGGAACCAGGCGGCCACCGCCACCGCGCCCGCACCATAGACAAGCCGTCGCCCCACCCGGTCCGACAGCGCGGCGAACAGCGGCATCGCCAAGCATTCGATCGCCGAGCCGATCAGCACTGCGTTGAGCACCAGCGCCCGTTCGCCGCCGCGGATCTCGGCGATATAGGTCATCGCGAAGGTGGCCGCGACATAATAGGACAGATTTTCACCGAAGCGCAGGCCACCGCCGATCAGCACTGCACGCCATTTGCGCCGGATCACCTCGATCGCCGGAAAACGCTCGACCCCCTCGCGCGCCTCGGCGCGGAACACCGCGCTTTCGGCAACCGCCATCCGCAGCCACCAGCCGATGACGACCAGCACGATCGAAAGCAGGAAGGGGATGCGCCAGCCCCAAGCCATGAAGTCTTCCTCCGCCAGCAGGGCCGACGAAGCGGCGAAGACCGCGGCGGCAAGCAGATTGCCCGCCGGCGCACCGACCTGCGGCCAGCAGGTCCAAAAGCCGCGCGACCGCGCTGGCGCTGCTTCGGCGACCATCAGCACCGCGCCGCCCCATTCGCCGCCGACCGCGAAGCCCTGCAACAGCCGCAGCAGTGTGAGGAGCAGCGGCGCCCATGGCCCGATCTGGTCATAGGTGGGCAGCAGGCCGATCGCGCTGGTCGACAAGCCCATCATCAGCAAGCTGACCATAAGCAGCGTCTTGCGCCCGATCCTGTCCCCGAAATGGCCGAACACGACGCCGCCTAGCGGTCGCGCAAGGAAACCGAGCGCATAGGTGGAAAAGGCGAGCAGGGTGCCCGTGAGCGGCTCGAACGACGGAAAGAAGAGGCGGTTGAAGACAAGCGCCGCGGCGACGCCGTAGATGAAAAAGTCGAACCATTCGATCGTCGTACCGATCAGGCTTGCGCCGACCACCGTGCGCAACTCCACCGACGCCGCTCGATCCCCGTTCATCGCCCCTCCCATCCGGCTTCATCGCCTGCGGGTCGCGCCTGCCCGCACATACGCAGTTTTTCGTCGCGATCATTGTATGGATCGAAACCGCGAGGCAAACATAATCCCGGATCGCGTAGGCCGAAAACGGGCGAGACCGCATGACCGCTACATCCCCCCACCTTCATCAAGATCCGGGTCGAGGATCTGGCGGCGGCCGAGGCTTTTTATCGCTACCCGCGTGCCTCAAGGCGGGCAACCGGATCGCCGAGGGCGAAGGCGACCACGGGGTGGAGGAAACGGTGACGGGGATGCCGAGCGCGCAGCCGCCGGGGCGAGCGTCGCGCTTGGCTCAGAACGCCTTGGTCTGGCCGCCGTCGACCATCAGCGTCTGCCCGGTGATATAGGCCGATGCGTCGCTGGCGAGGAACAGTGCAGCGGCTCCGATGTCCTTTTCGCAGTCGCCTATGCGACGGAGCGACACTTTTCCGATCTGTGTCGCATAATCGTCCGGCGCATATTCGGACCACATCTGGACCCCGGGCGAATTGGCGAAGGGACACAGGATGTTGACCCGCACACCCTCGGGGCCCCACTCGTTCGCCGCCACCTTGGAGATCGCACGGATCGCCTCCTTCGCCGCGACATAGGAGCCATGCGTGGGAATGGCGTCGAACGCCGCGCCGGTAGCGAAGTTAATCACCGAACCCTTGCTCCTGACGAGATGGGGATAGGCGGCGCGCATCAACACGAAGGTCGGCCAGAAACCGGTGTTGAACGCGATGTCGACCGCTTCGTCCGTCGTCTCGGCCAGCAGCATCTGGCGCGACGCCTGTGCCGCGTTGACCAGGATATCAAGCCGCCCGAAGCGTGCGACCGCGGTGTCGACGACACCCGGCAACCGTTCGCGCTCGGACAAGTCGAGCGGAACGAACAGCACGGGCCCGAAGGCGCCGAGCTCGGCTTCGGTTCCGCGCCCCAGATCCTCCTCGCGATCCACGATCACGACGCTGGCACCGGCTTTGACGAAGGCCGCGGCAACGCCCTTGGCCACCCCGCGCGCGCCGCCCGTGACGATCGCCGCCTTGCCGTCAAGTCTCATCTTCCGATCCTCTTTATAATCCGTCAGGAAAAATAGGCGCCGCCATTCACCGTCACGACGCTACCGGTGGCGAAGCTGCCGTCGTCGCCCGCGAGGAAGGCCACCGCCCCGGCGATCTCGTCGGGACCGGCGAGCCGCTTCATCAGGCTGTCGGCAGCGATCGCCTGCTTGGTCTCTACCGGCAGCGTCGCGTAGATCGGGGTTTCGGTGGCGCCTGGGTTGACCGCATTCACCCGGATGCCGCGATCGGCGAGCTCGCGCGCCATGCCGCGCGTCATGCCGAGCAGCGCAGCCTTCGCCGCGCAATAGGGGATCGGCCCGTCGCCCTTCACCGCAGCGGTCGAGCCGATGTTGACGATCGCGCCACCGCCGCCCTGTTCGACCATCAGCCGCACCGCCGCGCGGCTGCAGCGAAATGCGCCGTCGAGCGTCACCGCAAACACCCCGGCCCAGCCCGCATCCTCGCAATGGATCGTCTGGTCGGCGAACACCGTCGGCGTCTCGCCGCGCGCGATCTGGCAGTGGCGCTCCGCGAGGGCGGCATAATATCGGTCCATGCCGTCACCCGCCGCACTGCCGCGTCCGGCATTGTTCACCAGCACGTCCATCCCGCCAAACGCTGCCTTCACCTCGGCAAACGCGCGGTCGACAGCGGCAGTGTCGGTGACATCGCACGCAATTCCGATGTGCGGCGCCGGCAGCACGGCGCCCGCCGCCGATGCGTCGAGATCGAGCACCGCGACGCGCGCGCCCTCGGCCGCCAGGCGCCGCGCGATCGCCGCGCCGATACCCTGTGCGCCGCCCGTGACCACCGCACGCCGCCCTTTCAGCCTTTCCATCGCTTCTCTCCGGCTATCGTCTCAATCTTCGACTTCCGGCCGCCAGGCGACGCCGTTGATATGACCGCCGCCATCGACGAAGAAGGTGTTGCCGGTGGTGTATGCGCCACCCTCACCCGCGAGGAAAACCGCCACCGGCCCGATGTCGCGCGTCGCGTCACCGAAACGCCCGGCGGGCACCTGTTGCAGGATCTGCCGGGTCATCTCAGGGTTCGCCGCGAAATAGTCCTCGGCCTGCGGGCTGGTCGCCGATGGGCAAATCACATTGCAGGTGATCCCAAAAGGCCCCCATTCGACCGCCGCCGTCCGCGTCAGCGCTCGCACGGCCTCCTTGCTCGCATTATAGGCGACGGTGAACATGTGCGCGTTCACTCCGTTCAGCGAGCCAAGGTTGATGATCCGCCCGGACTTTTGCGCCTTCATGATCGGAAAGGCCGCGCGCATCGCCCAGAACACCGCCGAATAGTTGAGCGCGAAGGACTGCGCCATATCCTCGTCGCTGTGGTTTTCGAGCCGTTTCGGAAAGCTCGCGCCGGCGTTATTGACCAAGATGTCGAGCCGTCCGAACCGCGCATGCGCGTCCGCCACCATTGCGTCCACCGCCGCACGATCGGTCACGTCCACCGCGACGCCGGCCGACTCCACGCCAAAGGTGTCGCGCAGATGGGCCGCCTCGCGTTCAGCCTCCCCGCCGCGCCGCTGCGCGATCAAAATGCCTGCCCCGGCCGCCGCCAGCGCGCGCGCTATGCCTTGTCCCACGCCCTGGCCGCCGCCCGTCACGATAGCGGCGCGGCCTTCAAGGGGCTTCGTCATGTTTCGATCCTCTCGTTTTGGGCGATCGCCGGGTAATCGATATATCCGCGCGCGTCGTCGTCCTCGCCTGTGTAGAAAGTCGCGCGGCTCGCCTTGGCGAGCGCCGCGCCGCTGCGCAGCCGCTCCACCAGATCGGGGTTGCCGATATAGAGATAGCCAAACGACACCGCATCGGCCTTGTCTGCGGCGAGCACCGCTTTGGCTTTCTCGAGGGTGAGCCCGCCATTCTCGATCACCCGCCCGCTCCAATTGGCCCGAACCAGATCGAGCGAATCGAATCCTTCATTGGGAATATGGATCAGGTGGACATAAGCGAGGCCGAGACCGTCGACCGCCGTGAGCAGCGTCGCATAGGTTTCCGCCGGATTGGCATCGTTCATCCCATTGAACTTGACGCCCGGGCAGATGCGGAAGCCCACCCTGCCGGGCCCGATCGCGTCGGCCAACGCAGCGAGCGTTTCCGCGACGAAACGGACGCGATTCTCCACCGATCCGCCATAACGGTCGGTCCGCTGGTTGCTGTTGGACGATAGGAACTGCATCGGCAGGTAGCCGCTCGCACAGTGCAGCTCGACGCCGTCGAGCCCCGCGGCCCGAGCATTGCGCGCCGCCTGCACATATTCGGCGATCACCCCCGCAATCTCGCGGCTCTCCAGCGCGCGCGGCATATCGGTCGCCTCGGGCACGCCGGTCGGGCCGGGAATCGGATCGGGGCATGGCAGGGCGGACGGGGCGACCGTCTCGGCGTCGGCATCCTTATTGGCGCGCACACTGGCGCGACCGCAATGCATCAGCTGCATGACGATCCGCCCGCCCTCGCCATGGACGGCGTCGGCCACCGCGCGCCAGCCTTCGATCTGCGCATCGCTGTGGATGCCGGGGGTGCGCCAATATCCCTTGCCGGCCGGCGAAGGCTGGGTGCCTTCGGTGACGATCAGCCCGGCGCCCGCTCGCTGCCGGTAATATTCGGCCATGATCGCGGTGGGCACGTCGCCTGGACCGGCGCGATCGCGCGTCATCGGCGCCATGACGATACGATTGGCAAGCTCCAGATCACCGAGCCGCACCGAATCAAACAAGTCTTTCATGGCACGAACCTCGGAGGTTGGCCGGCTTCGACGACGGCGCAGCCGATATGGGTGGCATAATCGGCGTCGGTGTTAAGCGCGCTCCAGCGCCCCCGCGCGAGGCGCAGCATCCTTCTTTCGCGCCACGCTTCGCGATAGGCTTCGAACATCGTGCGCACCGCGGCGACGTTGCGTTCGCGGATCGCCGCCTCGCCCATCGCTCAGCTCCTGACGCGCGGCTTGGGCAGCGGCGCGCCGCGGCGCATGGTTTCGAGAAATTTCTCGAGCGGAGCGGGCGGCGCGACCGGCGCCTCGTGCGGCTTGCCGCCGCGCGCCCAATAGTCCTTCCACGAAGGGAAAAGGTCGTGGAAGCTGCCCTCATAAGGCGGAACGCCGGGCCAGCGCATCTTGCGGTCGCCGATCGGCGGCTTGTTGAGGTCGGTCGCATACCAATAGAGCGGCAGCCGGCGGCGAAAATACCAGCGACCCTCGATCCGCTCATAGGCGTCGAAATACATCATCTGCATGATGACCCACTCGGGCCCCGCTTCATGCTCATTCTTCGAATAGACTACGCCCTGCGCGTGATCGGGATCGTCGAAGTCGATGACATGTCCGCCGATATGATGCGAAGTGCCGTTAAACTGCATCGAATGGGTTTCGTCGAACCAGTCGCGCAGCGCTTTGCGTCCGCTCTTGCCGCCGCCGACCCGCACATCCTCAGGAAAGAGGCTGACCCAGGCGTCCGAATCGCGCATGTCGAGCGCCAGCGAATATTTCGCCGCGAGCTGACGGATCGCATCGAGCGACTCCAGCCGGTCGATGCGGGCCATCAACCCCTCATTGTCGGCCATCGCTCTCCTCCTTCTTCGCTGTCGATGCTGTTTTCCCTATTGGCGCCGCGCATAAAATGTCCGAACGGGTCAAAGGTCATGACAAAAGGGCTCACCCTCAACAAGCATCTGTCACGGCCGGCGCCGCGGCGGGCTTCGGCGGCGGTCGCGCGCGAGCTGCTGTTCACCGTGGGCGAGCATGGCGGCGACGTGTCGGCGCTGCTGCGCAAGGCCGGGCTCGCTCATCTCGCCGCCGCGCTGCTCGATCCTGTCTGGTCGGGCGAGCTTGCCCATGACGAGTTCGCACGGCTCTACGCGGAATGCACCTGGGCGCTCGACGCCTGCGCCAGCCGCCAGGAGGGGCGGCAGCCGCTCACCAAGGCCGAGTTCGACATGCTGTGCTATTGCATCATCACATGCCGCACCTTGCGCGAGGCGATCGGCCGGACCGCGACCTTCTCGGCGATGCTGATGCCGCGCACCGCCCGCATCACGCTCGACGTGGCCGATGGCGCAGCGGTGCTGCAGATGGCGACGGTCCGCCGCATCCGTAACGTATGCGCCTATGTCTCCGACATTACCGGCCTCTCAATGCATCACCGCCTGTTCGGCTGGCTGATCGGCGAGGCGATCCCGCTGCTCGCAGTCGAGATGTGTTATCCGCCGCTGCTCGACGAGCGGACGATTTTCCACCTCACGGCCCATCCGGTGCGGCACGGCGCGCCCCAGAATTGCCTGCGTTTTCCTGCCGCCTATCTCGATCGGCCGGTGATCCGGCGCTACGCCGAGCTCGAGCGGATGATCGAGCGCTTCCCATTCGACCTCGCGCAGCCTCAGTCGAAAGACGCGCCGCTGTCGGAACGGGTTTGCCAGGTGATCGGTGCCGCGCTCGGCAGCGGCGAATCGCTTGCCATGACGAGCCGCCTCGCCCGGCAATTCAGTATCAGCGCCGCGACGCTCAAGCGCAGGCTTGCAGCGGAGGGCACATCGCTCTCGCAAATCAAGGGGCGGGTCCGGCGCGAGGTGGCGCTCGGCCTGCTTGCCGACCATCGGCTGGCGATCGGCGAAGTGGCGCGCCGCATCCACTTCAGCGATGCTGCCGCCTTCAGCCGCGCGTTCCGCCAATGGACCGGTCAGTCGCCCGCGCGCTGGCGGCAGAGCCAAGCTGCGCCCGGCCGAAGTTCGTGACACCCGGCTCAATTCGACCGTGGCATGCCCAGCCGATGCTGGGCAATGAGCGTGCGGTGCACCTCGCTGGTGCCGCCATAGATGGTCTGGCCGATCGATTGGCGGTGCATCGCCTCGATTTCAGCGACCGCATGGGTTTGATGATGGAGCGAGGCCGGAGCAGTAAGCGCGACGAGGTCCGCCGCATCCTCCATATAGATCTCGGTCGCGAACAGCTTCGCCATCGGGCCGCTCGCGCGGGTCAACTTGCCCGCCTCGCCTGCCCAGGTCGCGCGGCGGCATAACAGGTCCGCCAGTTCCAGATGCGTGCGCGCGCGCGCCAGCCGCATGCGCACCGCGCGGTCTTCGATCGGCCGGCGGCCATCGCCCTCATCGGCTTCGGCCCAGGCCATCGCCGCGTCGATCAGGCTGTGATGATGGATATGATAGCCCTCGCCGCCATGCTCGATCTCCATCGCCGCCGCCATTACTGCGAGCCCGCCATTGACCTCGCCGAGCCGATAGCGGTCGGGCACGCGAACCCCATCGTAGAAACTGATGTTGGTGCGCTCGTCCTGAAGCGTGTGGACCGGCTGGACCGAAACCCCGCGCAAGCTCATCGGGAAGAAGAAGATCGTGAGGCCCTTATGCTTGGGCAGGGCGGGGTCGGACCGCGCAAGCAGCAATACATAGTCCGACAGGTGCGCCCCGGTGGTGAACATCTTCTGGCCGCTGATGATCCAGTCGTCGCCGTCGCGGACCGCGCGGGTGCGCGCCGCGAACATGTCCGATCCGGATTCGGGTTCGGTGAAGCCCAGGCAGCCGATCGCGGTTCCGTCGGCAAGCCGCGGCAGCACCTCGGCCTGGAGCTCTTGAGAGCCGAATTTCATCACCATGCGCGCGCCCATGTTGGTCGTGCCGATCGGCACGCGCGTCCAGCCATACTGCTCGAACACCCGGCCAAGCGCGGTGATCTCCATCGCGCTCCGCTCCTGGCCGCCCCATTGGCGGGGCCAGTCCGGATAGGCGAGACCGGCTGCGGCAAGATCCTTGTGAAACTCGGGGACATGGCCTTCGGTCGAATGGTGCGCGCGTGCGCGCAGCTCGGGGGTCATCCGCGCCTCGAAAAAGGCGCGCACCTGCTCCGCGAAGGCCTCGGCCTCGACGCCCAGACCCATGTCGATGCCGGGCTCGCCGGCGTCGGGCAGGCTCAGCCGCTGCCCTGCCCAGAGGCGATCGCCGATCGTCGCCAGCCGCCGGTCGGGATCGCCATCGGCGAGCGCGAGCCGGTTGATCGCCAGGAAGTAAAGATGGATGTCATATTCGAGCGAAAGGCCATAGCCGCCGAAGCTGCGCAGCGCGCGGCGCGCCGCGGTGCGCGCGCTCGTCGCCAGCCACCAGTCGGCCATGGCGATCGCCGCGGCGGCATCGCCCTTGCCGTGCGCGATCGCCCAAATCGCCGTCCAGACAAGCAGACGCCCCGCTTCAAGGTCGGTGATCGAATCGGCAAGGGGGAAGGAGACGCCCTGAAAGGCGCCGATGGCGCGGCCAAACTGCTTGCGCTCGCTCGCATAGGCGGCGGCGAGTTCGATCGCGCGCGTGGCGGCTCCCCCCAGCCAGGCAGCCCGCAACAGCGCGCGCTCGGCCAACGCCGCCTCGAAGCGCTTCCCGCCCGCATTGCCCCGCGCCAGCACCTCGCGCCCGCCATCGGGCGCGATCGCGACGATCGCGTCGCCCTCCAGCGCCAGCCGGACGCAGCCCGGCTGCGGCGTGAAGCCGACCGGCGTCTCGCCCAGCCCGGCCAGCGCAGCCGCGGCCGCGGGACTATCCAACTCGGCTAGCAGCCGCGCCGCGGCCATGCCGTCGGCGAGCGGAATGGGCGCGACGCCCCGCCCGGCCGCTTCGCATACCAGCGCGGCGTCGAGCAGCCCTGCCTCTGCACCACCCTGTGCTTCGGGCACGCGCATGGTGAGAAAGCCGATATCGGCGGTTTCCTTCCACAGCGTGGGGCAGACCGAGTCACCGACCGCGCGGGCGCGCGCCACAACCCCTTCCTTGGCGAAAAAGCGCAGCGCCGTCGCCGACACCAGCTCCTGCTGCTCATTCAGTTCGATGTTCATCGCGGTCCCGTTGCGGTCGTTCGCCCTGCTTGGGCGCGGCGAGGGCCGTGTCAATTTTGAGGCCGGACGCTTCCGACCATATGGAACATCGCGGGTATCGCGTGCCCTAGGGAAAGACGATGATCATCGGCGGATGAGGAGGACGGCCATGGCGGACTATATACTCTATTCGGCTGAGGATGGCGTCGCGACGATAACGCTCAATCGCCCCGAACGCCGCAACGCGCAGAACCAGCAATTTCTCGAGGAGCTGAACGACGCCTGGGAACGGGCAGCCCTCGACGAGGCGGTGCGCGTCATCCTGCTCCGCGCCGAAGGCCCGCATTTCTCGGCCGGGCACGACATCGGCCCCGAAGCGATGCGCGATGGCGCGTTTCAGCGGATCGAAAAGACGATCCCCGAGCGCGGGCTGCTCGGCATTCACGAATGGGAAGCGCGCTTCTATCTTGGCTTCTCGAGACGCTGGCGCGACATCCCCAAGCCTTCGATCGCGGCGGTGCAGGGTGCGTGCATCGCGGGCGGCCTGCTGCTCGCCTGGCCCTGCGATCTGATCGTCGCAGCCGACGACGCCCGCTTCTCGGATCCGGTGGTGCTGCTCGGCATCGGCGGCGTCGAATATCATGGCCATACCTGGGAGCTTGGGCCGCGCAAAGCGAAGGAGATGCTGTTCACGGCGCGGCCGGTCGACGCGCATGAGGCCGAGCGGCGTGGCATGGTCAACCGGGTGGTGCCGCGCGCCGATCTCGATCGCGAGGCGCTCGCGCTGGCGCGTGAGATCGCGCAGAAACATCCCCATGCGCTCGCCATGGCCAAACGCGCCGTCAACCAAACGCTCGACATCATGGGGCAGACGGCGGCGCTGCAGAGTTGCTTCGACATCCACCAGCTCGGCCATGCCTCCGCTTATGCGCAAACCGGCCAGTTCATCGTCGCCGGCTTGGACGCGGTGAAGACGTCATGAGCCTTCAAACCGAGTTCAGCGCAGGCATCGCGCGGCTGACGCTCAACCGGCCCGACCGGCTCAACGCGCTGACGATCGCGATGCTCGACGAGATGGTCGAACTGCTGCAGCGCTGGTCGGTCGATCCTGCGATCCGCTGCGTCGTCGTGCAGGGCGCCGGGCGCGGCTTCTGCGCGGGTTACGACCTGTCGGGCGCAGACGAGCCCGAAGGCGGGCAGCCGATCGGGGTCGACGCCGCGGCGGCCCATCTGATGCTGCACGCGACCATCCCGATGCTGCTGCGGCGCATGCCCAAGCCCACCGTGGCGCGGTTGCGCGGACCGGTGGCCGGCAGCGGCGTCGTGATTGCGCTCGCCTGTGACCTGCGTCTCGCGTCGCGCACCACCAGGATCAAGCTTGCTTTCGCCCGCGCGGGCCGTTGCGGCGACCCGGGTGCACCCTATCTGCTGACCCGGCTAATCGGCGGCGCGCGCGCACGCGAACTCTTCCTGCTCGACGAGCCGGTCGAGGCCGAAGCCGCGCTGCAGATCGGTCTCGTCACCCGGCTGTTCGACGACGACGCGCTCGATGCGGCGTGCGAGGCCCTGGCGCAGCAGCTGGCGGCGGGACCGACCGGCGCCTTCGCGGCGATGAAACGCAATCTCAACGCCGCCGAGAGCGCGGCGTTCGAGGAGGTGATGGCGACCGAGGCCGTCGCGAACGCGCATATCAGCAAGTCGCACGACGCCGCCGAGGCCGCGAGCGCCTTCATGGCGCGCCGTGCGCCCAACTTCCGCGGCTATTGACGTCGCGGTCGGCATCCGCAGATCTTCCACAAGGCCGGAAGCGCACCGCTTGGGATTTCGGCCAGGTTTGAAATTCGACATTGCAAAAAATCACGCGGCCGACCGGCTGCCTATGCTTGTCCGGGGATGGTGAATGGCGACCGCACAGGTGATGGATACGGCGTTCATCCGGAGCGCGATCGAACTGGCGGACCTGAACGCCGTCCGGGTCGCGCTGCACCAGCAGACCGAAGATCCCGAGATCGCCGCTCTGCCGCCCGCCGGCCAGATGAACGATGCACAGCGCGAGCTGCTGATCGATCGAGCGACGAGCTGGCTTGCCCGCAACGCCTCGCGCCGGATGCCCGACGAGCCGCCCGCGGCGCGACTCCGTGAACTGATGACGGCGGCGACCGGCCGCCCGATGAGCGACCTCGAGTTCGAGGCGCGGCGAGATCTGCCCGGCTTCCGGCGCTATCCCTTCGCCGCCGAGTGGGAGGGCGATCATCCGCCGGTTCCCGAAGGGTTCCGCGTCGCCATCATCGGCAGCGGCTTCTCGGGGATCGCCGCCGCCGTCCAGTGTGAAATATTGGGCTTGCCCTATGTCGTGATCGAGCGCCAGCCCGAGGCGGGCGGCACCTGGACGATCAACCGCTACCCGGATATCCGGGTCGATACGCCGTCGATCACCTACGAGTATAATTTCGAGAAGCTCTATCCATGGGCCGAACATTTCGGCCGTGGCGAGGCGGTGCGTGGCTATTTGCAGCATGTCGCCGGCAAATATGGCGTGCTGCGCAACACGCGCTTCGGCCACGACCTCCGCAGGGCGACCTTCGACGAGGCGCGCGACGTCTGGATGCTCGAATGCGATACGGCCGAAGGAAAGAAAGCGATCGAGGCCAATATCGTAATCTCGGCCAGCGGAACCTTCGCCAACCCCCACATTCCCGACTTTCCCGCCAGGGAGAGCTTCAGGGGGATGATCGTTCATCCCTCACGCTGGCCCGAAGGGCTCGACCTGCGCGGCAAGCGCGTGGCGCTGATCGGCAACGGATCGACCGGAGTGCAGATGCTCGGTGCGATCGCGCGCGAGGCCGAACAGGTCCATGTGATTCAGCGGACCCCGCAATGGATCAGCCCGCGCGAGAAATATGGCGCCGAGCTCGAGCCCGAGCTGAAATGGCTGATCGCGAATTTTCCAGGCTATTGGAACTGGTGGCGGTACATGGCGACCGCGGCGCTGTTTGACATCCACGACATCCAGGTCCCCGATCCTGCGTGGCAAGCGCAGGGCGGCAAGGTCAACCGGCAGAACGACCAGCTGCGCGAGATGCTGACCCGCTACATCGAGCGCGAGACCGAAGGGCGTTCCGACCTGATCGAGCGGCTCGTTCCCGATTACGCGCCCTTCTCACGCCGGCCGGTGGTCGACAATGGTTGGTATCGGGCTTTGCTGCGCAGCAATGTCGAGCTGGTGTGCGGTAGCGTCGGCCGGTTGAACCCGAACGGGATCGAGATGGAGGATGGCCGTCAGCTTGACGTCGATGTGATCATATCGGCGACCGGCTTCGAGGTGGCAAAATATCTCTGGCCGGCGCGCTACGCCGGTCGCGACGGCCGCGACCTGCACGATATGTGGGACGCCGGCGACGGGCCGCGCGCCTATCTCGGCATGATGGCACCGGGATTCCCGAACCTGTTCATGCTTTACGGCCCCAATTCACAGCCGCTGTCGGGAGGCACCGGCCTGCCGCAATGGTATATGGTCTGGGCATCCTATGCGGGGCGTTGCATCATGCGAATGATCGAAGAGGGCCACACGCGGGTCGAGGTGACGCGCGAGGCTTTCGAACGCTACAACGAAGCGCTCGATGCCGAAGCCTCCAATTTGCTACAGCTGACGAAGGAGGGCGGGAGCGACCGTAATTATTATGTCAACGCGCGGCATAATCGCCTGCAGGTCAACGCGCCATGGCAGAGCCCGGATTTTCATCGCATGTGCACCGTCGTCGCGTGGAACGATCTGGAGCTGTCATGATCGGCCGCATCGGCGAGAATCCGCTGCCGGAATCCGCGCCCGAGCGCGCGCAGCCGGTCGATCTGATCTCCGCCCCGGTGTTCGACGCCGCGGGTGAAATCGCCTGCACATTGTCGCTGCATGCCTTCGAACGTCCGCTGGCGCTGGCCGAGATCCTCCGGCTGGGGCGTCGGCCCGAGCAGGCCTGCCAGACCGCGACCCGTGCCGCCGTTCGCCCGCCTTCGGCGGTGCCCCCGGCTATGCTGCAGCAGCGAGCCTATCATGGCTGAGACGGGCGAATGGAGACTGCCGCCGCTGCGCGAAGGCCGTCCGGCCGACGCAGCGCTGCTCGAGAAGCGCGAATGCGCCGCCGCGGCCTTTTCCGGCGGCGCGCCGCCCGCGCGCGAGACGATCGGCGGCGTTGCCTGTCTGCGGTTCGCGCCCGCGCGCCGCCTACCTTCGGCGACGATCCTTTACCTGCATGGCGGCGGTTACCGCATGGGATCACCCATCGCCTATAGCGCGCTGGCGCGGCGCATCGCCGAGATCGCCCAGGCAGAGGTGGTGGCGCCGGCCTACCGGCTCGCGCCCGAACATCCGTTTCCAGCGGCTTTGCACGACGCCGCCGCGGTCTATCGCGCGCTCGCCGCCAGGGACGTCCCGGTGATCGCAGGCGATTCGGCAGGCGGCGGGCTGGCGGCGGCGCTGGCGCTCGCTGCGGCGGATGCCGGCCAGCCCGCGGCGGGGCTGGTGCTCATCTCACCGATGCTCGATCTTCGGGCGACCGATCCGAGCTATGACAGCCATGCCGCCAGCGACACGCTCTTTTCGCGCCAGGCGGTGGCCGAATGCGCGGACATATACCTGCAGGGCCATGCCGCCGACGATCCGCTCGTCTCGCCGCTGCACGCCGATCCCGCACGGCTTCCGCCCGCGCTGATCCTGGTTGGCGGCGACGAGGTGCTGATCGGCGAATCGCTGGCCCTGACCCGGCGGCTGGCGCTCGCGAACCGGCGCGTGACGCTGCACGTCGCGCCCGCTATGGGCCATGTCTGGCCCCTGCTCGCCCCACAAACCGAGGCCGCCGCCGCCGCGATCGGCGCGATCGCGGCGTTCGTCGCGGGCCTATCCGGAAAAGCGCCAGCCGTTCCGCGTAGCCGGAAAGCAGGGGCGGCGATTTGACGGGGCCCCTTTGCAGGCGGGAAATGACGATCGACCTCTATTAGAGACAGACCTGATGCTATGACCAACACGCTTCCCTTCCCGGTCTATGACGCAGACAATCATTTCTACGAGCCGGAGGATGCGCTGTTCCGTCATCTGCCGAAGAAGTGGCACAAGGATTTCCGCTTCGTCGAGGTGGACGGGCGCAAACGGCTCGCAATCAATTCGCAGATCTCGGACTATATCCCCAACCCGACCTTCGAGCGTGTTGCCGCGCCGGGCACGCATGTGAACTATTACCGCGCCCAAAATCCGGGCGGGCTGAGCCTTCGTCAGATGACGGGAAAGCCGGTCGAGCCGCCGCGGTCGTGGCGCTATGGCGACGAACGCCTTGCGGTGCTCGACGAGCATGATGTCCATGCCGCGCTGATGTTTCCAACGCTCTTCTCGGTGATCGAGAAGTGGATGTCCTATAATCACGAATTTCTGCACGACGCGCTGCACGCGCTCAATCGGTGGACCGCCGAGGAATGGGGCTTCGCGCGTGAGGGACGCCTGTTCGGCGTGCCCGTGGTTTCGCTCGCGGACATGGACCGCGCCATCCGGGAAACTGACTGGCTGATCCGCGAAGGCGCCCGCACGATCTGCATCCGTCCCTCGCCGGTTCCCGGCTATCGCGGCGGCCGGTCGATGGGCCTCGCCGATTTCGATCCCTTTTGGGCACGCGTCGAGGAGGCCGGAATTTTCGTCTCCATTCACGCGTCCAACTCGGACTATGACAATCTTATCACGATGTGGACCGGCGGAGCCGAATGGCTACCGTTCGAATCGGATCCTTTCGTCAACTGCCTGCGCATCGTCGAGCGAGCGATTTCGGATACCATCGCAGCCATCATTTGCGGCGGTGTGTTCGACCGTTTCCCTGGCCTGCGGGTGGCTACCGTCGAAAACGGCGCGAAATGGGTCGTGCCGCTGATCGAAACGCTGCAATATGTTTATGGCCAGATGCCGCAGAAGTTCAAAACCGATCCGGTCGAGGCGTTCCACCGTCACATCTTCGTGACGCCGTTCGTCGAGGACTCGTTCGAGGATCTGGCGAAGCATATGCAGATCAACCGTATCCTGTTCGGCAGCGACTATCCCCATCCCGAGGGAACCGAACGGCCGCTCGATTTCCTGGAGGAGCTGACGAGCTTCGACATGGCGGCGAAGGAGCGCATCATGTCCGCCAACCTGAAGGGCCTGCTCGAAGGCGTGCGGGATTGAGCGTGACACGCGATGTCGTCGACAAGCTACGGGACAATCTGCGCTCACGCAGCGACGAGCGGGGCATCGAGTTCGAAGAGCGCTGGGCGAGCTGGGGCGAGATTGCGCGCTTCGGGCGGGCGGTGGTCGACGCGCTCGAAGCCGCCGGCTGCCCGGCGCAGGCGCGCGTCGGCATCATCATCCGCAACCGCCTGGCGCATGCCGCCGCGGTGATCGGCCTGCTCGCCGAGCGCCGGTCGATCAGCTTCATCTATCCCTTCCTGCCCCCCGCGGCGCTGGCCGAGACCGTCGCCGGCCTCGGCGCGGGCGCGATCATCGCCGACCGCGAGGACTGGGGCAAATTCGGCGACGCCGTCGCCGCAGCGGGGTGTGCGGGCATCGCGCTGCACGGCTTCGCAGAACCGCCCGCGCCGGTGGTCGGGCTGGAGCGCAGCAGCCGAACCGTCGACGGGAACGATCAGAACCCCGAGGCCGGTATCGAGGTGTTGTCGAGTGGCACCACGGGTCCGCCCAAGCGGATCGCCATGCCGATGCGACTGCTCGAGCGCGCGGTGATGAGCGCGCCCGGCGCGGAGGCCGGCGAAGCACCCTCGGTGCAGATCAATATCTGGCCGCTCGGCGGCGTGGGCGGCGTCTGCCTGCTCACCGCGAGCGCGGTCAACGGCACGCCGCTGGTGCTGATCGAAAGGTTCAGTGTCGATCAACTGGTGTCGGCGCTACGCCGGCACCGCCCGACGACGCTCGGGCTCAACCCGACGGCGATCAACATGCTGATGGAAGCCAATGTCTCAAAGGAGGACATGGCGAGCGTAGCCTCGGTGTCCGGAGGCTCGGCCTATCTCGATCCCGATCTGCAAGATCGGTTCGAGGAGCGTTACGGGATCCCGATTCTATGGGGGATGGGCGCGACCGAATTCTGCGGCACGATTGTTCGATGGACGCCCGAGATGCGGCGGGAGGTGGGCGCCGGCAAGCGCGGAAGTGCCGGGCTGCCAATGCCCGGGGTCGAAATCCGCGCGATCGACCCCGAGACCGGCGTCGAGGCGCCTCGCGGCGCCGAGGGGCTGCTCGAGGTCCATTGCCCGGCGGTCCGTCCCGACTGGGTGCGCACCACCGACCTCGTAACGATCGACGCCGACGGCTATGTCTTTCACCGCGGGCGTCACGACGGCGCAATCGTGCGTGGCGGGTTCAAAATCCTGCCCGAACGCCTGGTGGAGGCGCTCCGCAGGCATCCAGCGGTCCATGACGCCTCGGTGGTGGGGATAAGCGATGCGCGGTTGGGCGCGGTGCCCGTGGCGGCAGTCGAACTGACCGGGAACGCCGCGGGAACCGATGCGGAGACGTTGCTCGCCTATCTGCGCGCCCAGCTCCCGCCGACCCACATTCCCGCGCGGCTGTGCATCGTAGATGCACTGCCGCGAACGCCGTCGCTCAAGGTGAGCCTAGGCGACGTGCGGCGTATGTTCGAACCCGAGCATGCCTAACCGGAAGGCGGGGGCCGGCCAGGTCTCTCGAATATCGAAGCGCGCCAGCGCTGAAGCAGCGATGGGGAGGGGAGGCGGATGACCGCGTCGATACTGGGACTCGAAGGCAAGAAGGCGCTCGTCGTCGGCGGCGGACGCGGCATGGGTGAGGCGAGCGCGCTGCTGCTGGCCGAAGCGGGCTGCGACATCGCCGTGCTCGACAATGAACTCGAGCGCGCCGAACAGGTGGCGGGCGCGGTGCGGGCGCTCGGACGCGGCGGGGTTCCGATCAGGGCGGATATTCTTGACGAGGCGTCGGTGCGCGCCGCGGTGGCCGACGCGGAAAACAAACTCGGCGGGCTCGACGTGCTGGTTAACATCGTGGGGCAGGCGTTGTTCAAGCCGCTGCTCGAGGTCACGATCGAGGAATGGGACCACGACCAGGCCCGCAATCTCCGCTATTTCTTCACGACCGCCCGTGCGGTCGCGCAGTCGATGATCGGCCGGGGGGTCGGCGGCTCGCTGATCTGCATCGGTTCGGTCGACGGCCTGCAGGGCGCGCCCGGCCATGGCCCTTATGGCGCGGCAAAAGCGGGACTGATGCACCTCGTCAAATCGATGGCTGCCGAATGGGGACGCCACGACATCCGCGTCAATTCGGTCGCGCCGGGCAGCATCACCACGCCGCGCTTGCCCGAGACCGCGGCGTCGCGCGCAGCGATGGAACAAAGCGTGGTGCCGATCGGCCGCGCGGGCACCACCCGCGACGTGGCGGGCGCGGTGCTGTTCCTCGCGTCGAGCCTGTCCGAATATGTGACGGGGCACACGCTGCTGGTCGATGGCGGCTGGATGGCCGCAAATCTTTTCGATCCGCGCGTGATGGCGATCAAGACCAGCGGCGACTGACGCCATTCACGCCTCCGCGCCGTCGAGAAAGGCCCGTGCGGCCGTAAGCGCTGACAGATCCCCTGCCGCGCAGTCCTGCGCGCACAACCGGGACCAAGCCGATCGATCAGACGCTGGTGGCAGCGAAAATGATCAACCCCCACAGAATCGTAGAGATTCCCGCTATAAAGCCGAGCCGGAGCGGCAGGGGCCATCGCCGATCATGTGCGGGGCACTCATCCTCGTCGAAACGCCGAGGCGCGATCGACGGCGAGGCCGCCTCGAGCTCATCGGCGACGCGGCTCGCCTTGCGTTCCGACAGCCTTGAATCGGGCACGAGATTGGCGACGTTGCGCATCAACGCCGCTTTCCGCAGCCGCGCCGCGCCGCGCGGGGGCGCAACGCGAACCCGCGAAGCGACGCCGAACGCACAAAGGCGGAAACTCCGTCGGCAGCGGCGGATATGCAGGAACAAACAGGCGATGCACAACCGATCACGCAAGCTCTCCGTAGCGGCAATGTGGTGTCGCCACAGGGCGATTTCCAGCCAGAGATGATACGTAGGAGGGCGCCCGCCATTTGACTCGAGAAGAGCGCGTTGATATCAACATGTTCTTCACTACTTCCCGGCGCAAGGAGAGCAGCATGCCGATCGATCCGAATTCGTCCATCGAAATCACCGGTTTCGCCTGGGTCCCGGAATTTGCTCGTGGCTTCGTACGCGATTTGCGCCCCCGCTGGGCGTGTGAGGAGGCGGGGATAGGCTATCGCGAGCGGCTGCTCGACGGGAAAACGGTCAAGAGCGAGGATTATCGGCGCGAACAGCCCTTCGGCCAGGTTCCCGCCTATCGCGACGAGGAAGTGCAAATGTTCGAAAGCGGCGCGATGGTGCTCCGCATAGCAGAACGCTCGGAGACGCTGATGCCCCGAGATTCGGCAGGCCGCGCCCGCACCCTCACTTGGGTGACCGCCGCCCTCAACAGCGTCGAGCCGTTCGTCTTCGATCTCGTCAATATCGACACCTTCAACAAGGACGCCGAATGGGCCAGGCTGCGCCGGCCCCAGGTCATCGAAAATCTCCGCGGCCGCCTCGCGTCGCTGTCGCACTGGCTCGAAGGCCGCGACTATCTGGAAGGATATTTTACTGCGGCCGACATCATCATGGCGACCGTATTGCGCGAGATTTCGGACGAGGCTCTGATGGCCGAATTTCCGAAGCTCGTGGCCTATCGCGAGCGGTTGACCGGCCGGCCGGCGTTCAAGCGGGCGCTCGAGGCGCAGCTCGCCTCCTTTGCAGCCGAACCGGTGCCGGCATAGAAGTCGGCACCGCCGCGGCAGCGAAAATCCGTTCCGCGGACGCGGAAAGCCGTGCGAAATAGTTCGCGAGGCGACCGGAGGTTGGAATAGGTTCTGGCTGGGCAGCCCAGGATCGAAACCTGTGCTGCGACAGGTGGTCTCGCTGCCCTTAGCGAATTGCTGCAACCCGGTGGCGCCTGGCGCGGTCAGGATCGAGGTCCGCGAGAGGCATGACGCGGCCGGACGCCGATCGCGCCCGCGCCGTCTATGAGGAGGGATTGCCATGCGGGCGTTGATCTACGAGGGCCGCGACCGGATCCGCTACACCGAGCATCTCGAAGTTCGCGAGCCCGATCATGACGAGGTGAAGATCCGCCTCGTCGCGAGCGGCATCTGCCACAGCGACATCAGCGTGATCAACGGCACGATCGACTGGGCAGCGCCGGCCGTGCTGGGCCATGAGGGCGCCGGCATCGTCGACACGGTCGGCGCGAGCGTGCGGGGTCTGGAGCCCGGCGACCCGGTCGTGCTGCACACCCTGGCCTATTGCGGCCGGTGCGTGCATTGCGACCGGGGAACGCCGACACGATGCCGCTCGACGCTCGGAAACCGCTCGCAGCCCTTTTCGCTCAACGGGGAGCCCGTCTCGAACTTCGCCGCGAGCTCGACCTTCGCCGAGTTCACCGTCGTCAAGCAGCAACAGGCGATCAAGGTCGCGCCCGGCACGCGGCTGGACGTCGCCTGCGTCGTCGCCTGCGGCGTCGTGACGGGCGTGGGCTCGGTGCTGCAGCGCGCCAAGGTGCAGCATGGCGAGACGGCCGCGGTGTTCGGTGTCGGCGGCGTCGGCCTGAATGTCGTCCAGGGGCTGCGCCTGGCGGGCGCGTCGCGCATCATCGCGGTCGATCTCCTGCCCTCGCGCGAGCCGCAAGCGCGCGCGTTCGGTGCGACCGATTTCATCGACGCCTCGCAGCAGGACGCGCCCGCCCGGATCCGGGAACTGCTGCCGGATACGCTGGCGATGGCCGCCGGAGTCGATTGGGCGTTCGAATGTTCGGGCAGCCCAACGGCGCTGGCCGGGGCGGCCGCCTCGCTCGGCTGGGGCGGCAATTGCGTGATCGTCGGCGTGCCCAAGGCCAGCGCGACGATCGAACTGCCGATCGCGAACATGGCGCTCGTGGATCGCGGCCTGATCGGCGCGCGTTATGGCTCGCTGCAGCCCCACCGCGACATTCCGGCCTATCTCGATCTCTATCGCAACGGCTTGCTCAAGCTCGATGAGCTGGTCACCAAGCGCTATCCGCTCGATCGGTTCGAGGAAGCGTTCCACGATCTCGAGAGCGGCCAGCTGGCGCGCGGCGTCTTCGTGTTCTGATCGCGCGCCGGTGAGTGGACGATCGGGTTGGCGGGATCTGGCTTCCACATTTCCGGAGCCGTCGCATATGAGGTGGCGGACGGGCCCGATTCTCTCGTTATGGATCGCGCAGCTTCATGCAAATATGCCGGGAGAGCTGGCCGATAGGATCCCGGTAGCGAGGATCGCGGGCGTTGCCTCGTCGCATCGGCGGCGCTCGACGAGAGGATTCGAGGCGAGTGATGACGCAAACCCCCGACTATGATCTGATCATCCGCGGCGGCCAGGTGGTCGACGGCAGCGGCATGCCGAGGCGACGCGTCGACGTCGCGGTGCGTGACGGCAAGGTGGCGGCCATGGCGCATCTCGATGACGTCGCCGCAATCCTCGAGATCGACGCGACAGGCATGATCGTCGCGCCGGGGATCGTCGATCCGCACACCCACTATGACCCGCAGATCACCTTCGATCCCTATGCAACCATGTCATGCTTTCACGGCGTGACGACGGTGCTGGCGGGCAATTGCGGATTTTCGGCCGCGCCGGTGCGGCGAGGCGATCAGGAGTTCCTGACCGACATCTTCGCAAGCGTCGAAGATATGAACCCGATCGCGCTGAGCGGAGTCGCCTGGGACGATTTCTCGACCTTCCCCGAATATCTCGACAGCCTGAAGGGCCGGCTGGGCGTCAACTTCGGCTGCTATGTCGGCCATTCCAACGTGCGGCGCTGGGTGATGGGCGACGACTGCTACGATCGCGAGGCCTCGGATGACGAAATCGCGGCGATGCAGGCCATCGTCGCCGAGGCGGTGGCCGCGGGCGCTGCGGGCTTCTCCTCGTCGGCGGCGCCGACCCATCTCGATATCAAGGGCCGCCCGGTGCCGTCGCGCGCTGCATCGCGCAAGGAACTGCTGGCTCTTGTCGCGACCGCCGGCAGGACGCGCCCGGGCTCGATTTGCTACCTGCCGCAGAGCGCGATCGGCGGGATCACCGCCGAGGATCAGGATCTGCTCCGCGAGCTCGGCCGCGCGGCCGGAATCCCGATTGTGATCCAGGGGCTCGGCGGCCGCAGCAAGGTCGATGCGCCGACCGCAAGCTGGGAGGCTTCGGAGCAGTTTCTCGACGATGCGACGCAGCAGGGCATCCCGATCTATTCGCTGCTCATCACCCGGCCGTTCGATCGCACCGTCGTGATCGGCCCGGCCAATGTCCACTATAAAGCCGCCTTCGCATTCCACGACATGCTGAACCTGCCCCACGATGAGAGACGCGCGGCGCTCAGGGACCCGCTATGGCGCGAACGGCTGCGCGATTCGGTGGAAAATTATAATCGCGATCCCGCCAAGGGCACCACGTTGCCGCCGCCGCTATGGTCGACGGTCCACGTCGTGCAGGCCGCGCTTGGGCACAACAAATGGGCTGAGGGGCTGACCGCCGTCCAGCTGGGTGAAAAGCTCGGCAAGGCACCCGCGGACGCGGTGCTCGACCTAGCGCTGGAGGAGGATTTCGCCACCAGCTTCCGCTGGCGCACCGAAACCCCTGAGTGGAGCGCGGCGGTGGGGGTCGCGCAGAAGCACCCCAACATGATCGTCGGCGTCTCCGACGGGGGAGCCCATCTGCACAAGGACGACAATGCCGACTGGAGCTCCTACTTCCTGCGCTCCTGGGTGCTCGACCGCAAGGTCTGGACGCTCGAGGAGGGCATCCGCCAGATCACGCAGGTGCCTGCGGCGCTGCTCGGTCTCGGCGACCGCGGCACGCTCAAGCCCGGCGGCTGGGCCGACATCATGATTTTCGACCCGGAAACGATCGGCCCTTGGCGCAAGGAATTCGTACATGACCTGCCTGGCCACGTCGGCCGCTGGAAGGCGCTCGGCCACGGCGTCAAGGCGACCATCGTCAACGGCGTGCCGATCGTCGTCGACGGAGAGCTGACCGGGGCCCTGCCCGGCCATGTCGTGTCTCCGGGGGAAGCCGTCCCGGCCGCGGCGGCGCACTCCGCGGTGCCCGCCTGATCATCGCAATACAAGGAGCCGGAATCATGCAGATCCGCAAGCTCACCGGAGCCATCGGCGCCGAAATTCGCGGCATCGATCTTTCGCAGGAGCTGTCGCCCGACGCCGTCGCCGCGATCCGCGCGGCGTGGCTCGAACATTATGTCGTGTTCTTCCGCGATCAGAAGCCGCTCTCCGAAGAGGAACATATCCGCCTGGGCCGCTATTTCGGCACGCTCGATATTTCAGAAATCCAGCCCAAGCCCGCCAAGCATCGCGAGGTGCTGATCATGGACAATCCGGGCGGCGGGGCCGGCGGGGCCGGCGGGGCCGAATATTGGCATCGCGACCGCACATATCTCGAAGCGCCGCCGCTGGGTTCATTCCTGCAGTGCATGATGAAGCCCGATTATGGAGGCGACACGTGCTGGGCTAGCTCTGTCCATGCCTATGAGGCGCTGTCGGAGCCGTTCCGCAATCTCATCGACGGGCTCTACGCGCTGCATTCTATCCGCCCGCTCGCCGCGCGCAGCCAGGTGGTGCGCGACGCACTGGCTGACAAACTGGCGAATTGGCCCACCGCGGTCCACCCGCTCGTCGAGGTGCACCCCGAAACCGGCCGAAAGGCGCTGAATGTCAACGCCAATTGGACGACCGAGATTCTGGGCGTCGCCCCCGAGGAGGGTGCGATGCTGCTGCGTTTCCTGCTCGATCACGTCAAGCGTCCGGAATTCGCCGTCCGCTTCAGCTGGAACGAGGGCGATATGGCGTTTTGGGACAATCGCACGACGCTGCACTGTGCGATATCGGACTATCACAGTCGCCGCGTGATGAAGCGGGTGGCGCTGTTGGGTCACAAGCCTCGGGGGCCGCGGGAGGATGAGAGGCGGCTGGGCGGGGAGGCGGCGTAGGGGGTGTGATATTTTGGGTTGGTTGCGGGGACAGGATTTGAACCTGTGACCTTCAGGTTATGAGCCTGACGAGCTACCGGGCTGCTCCACCCCGCGACG